>Ga0256405_10003773_pt1 | contig 30417 bp, 28 predicted proteins | sample RumenRJG_02DNA_FD_189096 | JGI IMG/M metagenome (GOLD analysis project Ga0256405, IMG submission 189096) | Bovine rumen microbial communities from Lethbridge, Alberta, Canada - RJG_02 | ecosystem: Host-associated > Mammals > Digestive system > Stomach > Rumen | place: Canada: Alberta...
GACCCAAACGCTGACCCCAACGGGAGCGGGTAGCGGAAACCGTCAGACAGCACGGGATAGGATATTTCCCATTGTTTGCGCTGCCTTGAGCTGCGCGTCGGTGGTGACGTGGGCGTAGGTGTCCAGTGTGAAGCCCGCGGAGTAGTGGCCCAGCATCGAGGACACCGTTTTCACGTCCACGCCGTTTTGCAGGGCCATCGTCGCAAAGGTGTGGCGCAGGTCATGGAAGCTCCCGCCTCCGGCGGCACCGCTTTTGACCGCGCAAAAGCGGCGAGAAAACGCGCACGGGCTGCGCCCGTGACCCACTTCATTGCAGGCTCGCGACAGAACGACTGCACGCGCTACGCAAAGAAATACCCGCCATTTTTGTTGCCGCTTTCGATTTGACCTTCGTCTATGTCCGCTTGGCCGCTGCCCCTGTGTGGGTTCACATTTTTTTGCAGCGACTGCTGTACTGGCTCCGCAGCAGCGGCTGAGCGGAAAGAGAAGCACGCCAAATCGTTCAGAAGAAAAATCAAACACACGGTTGCTGAGATGGTGATTTAATATGAGCAGTTCGGGGGTCAAGGGGCGGCAGCCCCTTGCGTTCTCTTGGGGTTTCAAAGGGGCTATTCTCTACGGTAGAGAATAGCCCCTTTGTTATGCGCCGCGCGATGCGCGGCATGGCGAGGTTATACGCCGAGCCGATCATCTGATGGATGTTCCGCACGGTTTTCGGTGCTAACCCTTTCGGCTTTTTCTTAGCCTCAACGCGGTCTACCCGTCCACCATCCAGCAGGTGTTTGTAGAACCGCTGCAAGTCCAGAGAAGTCAGGTCTGCCAGCAGGATGCCGCCGATCTGCGGTTTGATGTGATTCTCGAGAAAGCCTTGGCTGGTCTTGAACGTGGACGGTCTGAGTTTTACTTTCGCATAGTTCTCCATCCACACCTCAAGCCAACTTCCCACAGTGTAGGTCTTGGCCCGCCCGTAGTCGATGCCGATGTTTTCCTCAATTGCCTTTTTCAGCTTTTCCTTGACTTCCGCTTGCGTCTTACCAAGGACGTTCTTGATGATGGCCTTGCCAGTTTCCGGATCGTGACTGACCGTGTACCGACCCTCCCATCGTCCATCCTTTCGTTTGCGGATAGCTCTTTGATTGCATGAGCTGCCTTGCAAACTTCCTGATCCTGCCAGAAGTCGTATTGTGTCATTTGCGTTTGTTGCTGCTTAAAATACAGCGGATTTATGTACTCAGGATTAAACATCGTTTTGGAGTAGTACCCTGTAAGTGCAGTCGCAAAATCCCCAAAAATCTGTTAAACTGAAAGAACAGAGATGGAGGGAATCGCAATGAAGCATTACAGCAAAGAATTCAAGGAAGAAGCGCTGAAGCTGTCAGACGAGATCGGCGTGAAGAAGGCTGCACAGCAGCTCGGTGTTGCGTACTACACGCTGGCGGATTGGCGCAGCATACGCCGAAATACACCGCCCGCGAAGACACCGAGCGCAGAGGAGCAGACAATCCGCATCCGTGAGCTTGAGCGAGAAAATGCCGGGCTGCGGACCGCGAACAATATTCTCAAGGACGCACTCGGTTTTTTCGCGCAAGACCGCAAGAAGTAAAAGCGTGTGAGCGGCACCTGTTCGTAGTCGAACGCAAGGGCGTCTACACGGCAAAGAATAGGTGTGACCGCTATGCTATAATCATTGTAACAAGTTCGAGTAACACGAAGTCAAGAGAAAATTTGAGGTGCGGCTATGTATTATTCCATTAAACAGATGGCGGAGTTGTTCGGCGTCACGGAGCATACGCTGCGGTTTTATACGGACAAGGGGCTGCTGCCCTGCACGCGGGACGGCGGCAACCGCCGGGTGTTCAACGAGGAGTCGGTCAACTGGATGCAGGGCATCCAGTGCCTGAAGGGCTGCGGCGCGTCCATCGAGGACATTCAGGAATACTGTCGCCTGTGCCTGCTGGAGGAATCCGAGGAGAATCTGCGGACAAGGTACGCCATCATCTGCAAGCAGCGGGGGGAAGCCTACAGGCGGCTGGAGGAAGCCAAGGCCACTGTGAAATATATGGAGGATATGTATTTCGGCGTGCTGCTGGTGCTGGAAAAGCTGTTCCTATTGCGCTGGCTCAAAAGGCTGCCCGCCGTATTGCGGCATATCTACGCGCTGGCGCTGGTGACGGTCAGCTGGACGCTCTTTGCGTTCACAGAGATCAGCAAAGGAGCCGCGTGGTGCAAGGCCATGTTCTCTGGGGTACCGTTTGACAGCAGCAGTCTGTATTTGCTGCTGACTTATGGGCCGATGTTGGCAATCTGTGCTTTGGCAGCCACACCGCTGGGAAAACGCTTTTATGAAAAGCTCGGCACACGGCTGGGGCAGCGGGCGCTGACCGTGGTTGACTGCGGCGGCCTTGCCTGTGTGCTGGTGATGGCTGCGGCCTATCTTGTCAGCGGCAGCTATAATCCGTTCCTGTACTTCCGATTCTGAGGTGAGAAAAATGCGAAATAAAATCATAACCTCTTTTTTCTGCCTGCTGCTGGTGGTGTCTGCGCTCATCGGGCTGCTGATGCCGGATCGGTATTACTCGGAACGTGAAAAACGCACTTTGACGCAAAAGCCCAAATTTACCGTTGCCAACTTTATCTCCGGCAAGTTTAGTGGCGAACTGGAAAAGTATCTTACCGATCAAGTTCCCCTGCGGGATGGCTGGGTCACGATGAAAACCTACCTGGAGCTGGCCGTGGGCAAACGGGAAAGCGGTGGTGTCTATATCTGCAAAGACAAGTATTTGATGGACAAGTTTACCGCTTACAGCAAAAAGCAGCTTGCCGCCAACGCAGCCGCCCTTGCTGATTTACAGGAAGAACTGGCGGCAGAGGGCGTTTCTATGAATACGATCCTTGTCCCTATGGCGGAACAAGTGCTGACGGATAAACTCCCTGCCTATGCGCCAGTGGCAGACTACACCGCTATCCTGCAAGTGCTGACCGATGCGGGCGTTGACACAACAGACGTGCTTTCTGCTCTCGCCGCTCATAGCAGCGAGAACATCTACTACCGTACCGATCACCATTGGACGAGCCTTGGGGCCTACTATGCCTATTGTGCGTGGCGCGGTATTGAGCCTACGGTGGACGAGTGGACGCAGGAAATTCTCTGCGGCAATTTCCGCGGCACGACTTGGAATAAAGTCCCGCTGCCCTCTGTCCCCGCAGAGGAGATCACCGCATGGTATAAGCACATAAATAGAAGTGTGTCCTACAACAACGGTCAGTATGAGACGGACAGCATCTACGAGCGGAAATACCTGTCCGGCAGCGACCAATACGCCGTGTTTCTGAACTCCAACCAGGCACAGACCGTCATTGAGGGCAGCGGAAAGAACGGCAAGCTCCTGCTTATTAAAGACTCCTACGGCAACACCTTTTCCCAATTCCCCGTGGAGGACTACGCGGAAGTCCACGTCCTCGACCTGCGCTTTTTCAAGGGGGATGTGGCGGAATACGCCAGGGAGAACGGCATCACCGATGTATTGGTGCTCTACGGCGTGCAGAACTTTGTGAAGGATACAAATCTGCGCTTCTGACGGAGACGGCGCGCAGCCTCCGCGGCGCGGGGCAAAAAGCCGACGGTCAAAGGGCCGTGGACTTTTGCCCATTCTGCCGACTTTGCGCGGGGGAAAGGGGAAGCTTTTTGCGTAAAACGGAGAGAAGAAAAAAATTCGCAAAAAGGGGTTGACAATGGGAGCGCGCATGCTATAATACGCTACAACAAGTTAAAGCAGTAAAAACCAATGACGGAGAGAAGTAGCCGATGCAGGCAAGCCTTCAGAGAGTCCCGGATGGTGTGATCGGGGCGGCGGACGGTCGGCGAATGGACTTCGGAGGGCGGATCAAAAGGCGAAAGCCGAGTAGAGACCGACGGGTATCCCACCCGTTATCCATCGGGGCGCGTATGATGGTGCGCGTAAGCGAGCGGGCGTTTGATAACGTCAATTTGGGTGGTATCGCAGAAGTTCAACGACTTTTGTCCCATGTAGGTGGGATGAAGGTCTTTTTCTTTTTCCCCGCTCTGTTCCGGCAAGACAGAGCTTCATCTGCCGCCCAAAATCAAATATATTGGAGGAAAACCAAAATGAAAAACAACATGATGAAAAAGCTTCTGACCCTCGTTCTTGCCGGCGCGATGACGCTGTCCCTCGCCGCCTGCGGCGCAAAGGACACCCCGTCGGCCGACCAGCCGGACAACAGCACAGAGGAGGCTAAGACCTATAAGGTGGCTGTGATCAAGCAGCTCGACCACGCATCCCTCGATGAGATCGCGAACGCCGTCACCGCCGAGCTGGATAAGATTGCCGCCGACAACGGTGTGACCATCGAGTATGAGGTCACCTCCGGCCAGGGCGATCAGACCATCCTCAAGCAGCTGAGCGATCAGGCCATCGCCGACGGCGTGAACGCCATCATTCCCATTGCTACCACCGCCGCGCAGATCGCCGCCCTCTCCGCCGAGGAGACCAAGACGCCGGTCGTCTACGCAGCCATCTCCGACCCCGAGACCGCCAAGCTCACCGGCATCGACTATGTCACCGGCACGAGCGACGCGCTCAACACCGAGTTCATCATGGATATGATGTTCGCCCAGAACCCGAACGTCGCCAAGGTCGGCCTGCTCTACTCCCTCAATGAGCCGAACTCCACCAAGCCCATCGCGGACGCCAAGGCTTACCTCGACGCCAAGGGCATCGAGTACGTCGAGCAGACCGCGAACACCAACGACGAGGTCGTCGCCGCCGCCTCCGCGCTCATCGCCGCCGGTGTGGACGCCGTGTTCACCCCGACCGACAACGTCATCATGGCAGCGGAAATGGCGATCGCCGAGGACCTTGCCGTCAATGGCATCCCGCACTACACCGGCGCGGACTCCTTCGTCCGCAACGGCGCCTACGCCACCTGCGGCGTGAACTACACCGATCTCGGCGCCAAGACCGCCGACCTCGCCTACAAGGCCATCACCGAGGGCATGGACGGCATGGAGGACTACTACCTCATGGACGGCGGCATCATCACCGTCAACACCGATACCGCGGCTATGATCGGCAAGCAGGCCGAGTATTCCTGCTTCGACAGCATGGGCACCGTCGTGGAAGTGACCACCACCAAGGACTGAACCGAAACAACAACGCGGAAGCCCTCCGACGAAAGTCGGAGGGCCGAAGCCTGAAAGGAGAGCGACCCCATGCTCATCATCACGCAGACTGCCCTGGAGCTGGGCTTTTTGTACGCGCCGGTCGCGCTGGCGCTGTTTCTGAGCTACCGCATCCTCGACATTGCCGACCTCACGACGGACGGCTGCTTCGTTCTCGGCGCGGCGGTGTCCGTCAGCCTGACGGCGGCGGGACATCCGTTCCTCGCCATCCCCGCGGCGATGCTCGCTGGCGCGTGCGCGGGACTTGTCACCGCCTTTTTGCAGACGAACCTCGGCGTGCCGAGCATCCTCGCGGGCATCGTGACGAATACGGGACTTTACACCGTGAACCTCATGGCGATGGGATGGAAGGCCAACCAGAGCCTGCTCGGCTCGGATACCGTGTTTACCCTTCTGCGCGATGCCGGCATCGGCGGGGCGTGGTATGAGCTGCTGCTTGCAGTCATCGTTACCGGACTTGCGGCGGTGCTGCTGCGCCTGTTTCTCGGCACGCATCTCGGCCTGTCACTCCGCGCGACGGGCGATAATCCCGATATGGTGCGCGCGTCCTCGCTGAATCCTGCGTTCACCATCTCCGTCGGCCTCTGCCTTGCCAACGCCATGACCGGCCTTGCCGGTGCGATGGTGGGCCAGTATCAGAAGACCGTGGACATCAACTCCGGCACCGGCATCGTCGTCATCGGTCTTGCCTGCCTCATCATCGGCGAAACGGTGCTCGGCCGCCGCAGCATGACGCGCGGTGTGCTCGCCGCGCTCATCGGCTCGCTGATCTACCGCTTTATCTACGCGGTCGTGTTCTACACGAAGATCGTGCCGGTGGAGTGCCTGAAGCTGCTCACGGCGATCATCGTGGCGCTGGCCATCGCCGCGCCGAGCATCCGAAGGTGGGCAGCGTTCCAGCGCCGCAAGGCCGCGGCAAAAGGGAGGGGGGGCAACTGATATGCTGGACATTCAACACATCTCCAAGACCTTCAACGTCGGAACGGTAAACGAAAAGCGTGCTGTCACCGACCTTTCGCTCCATCTCGAGTCGGGGGACTTCGTCACCGTTATCGGCTCGAACGGCGCGGGCAAGTCCACGCTTTTCAACGCCATCGCGGGCAGCTTTTATGTGGACGAGGGCCGTATTCTGCTGAATGGCAAGGACATTACATTTACACGCGAGCACGACCGCAGCCGTGTCATCGGGCGGCTGTTTCAGGACCCGCTGCGCGGCACCGCGCCGCACATGAGCATTGAGGAAAACCTTGCCCTCGCGTATCTGCGCGCAGCGCACGGCAATCCGTTCAGCCGCATCACGGCCAAGGACCGCGAGCTCTTCCGCGCCCAGCTCGCGCAGCTCGACATGGGACTGGAGGAACGGCTGGGCCAGCCCGTCGGTCTGCTCTCGGGCGGTCAGCGGCAGGCGCTGACGCTTTTGATGGCGACGATGGTGCCGCCGGAGCTGCTGCTGCTCGACGAGCACACGGCGGCGCTCGACCCGGGCACGGCAGAAAAGGTGCTCGCGCTCACACAGAGCATCGTGGCGGAGCATCACATCACCTGCCTGATGGTGACGCACAACATGACGCAGGCGCTCTCGCTCGGCAACCGCACGCTGATGATGGCGGACGGCGGCATCGTGCTCGACGTCGCGGGCGCGGAGCGCGCCGGCATGACGGTGGAGGATCTCGTTGAGCGCTTCCGCGCGGGCACGGGCAGGACGCTCGACAACGACCGTATGCTCCTTTCCGAATGAAGCCCTGCGGACCGGCCCTCCGGTGCGCCGACGGCAGAGCGGATTTTCCCTTTTAAGATGCGACAAAGCGGCAGAGCCTTTTGGCTCTGCCGCTTTTGCTGTATACTGTGAACCATATGCAAAAAACCTTGAAGCCGTTGCGGCTTCAAGGTTTTTCGTGGTGGAGATTGGTCTCGCCGTAGCTGCTCCAGTGCGTCCATTGTTGACGTGAAGATACTACGGCGGCTCGCAAATGTCAAGCCCCCGCGGAGCAGTTCTCAAATTCTTGACAATCTTGCGCCGAAAATCCTCTCGACCTTGTGGGAATTTACCATCCAAACGACTGTTTATACGCTGCAGATCCTGCGAAGGAGGATAAAAAACAGGAAACGATCGTTTAACGGAATATTTATGCCCACAGGGTTTTCGGCTTATCTGCTGCGGCGCAGGACCTCGCACACCAGCTCGTAGACGCGCTCGGTGGAGGGCACGCTCAGCCGCTCGCGCACGGAATGAACGTCGTGCAGCTCGGGCCCGAGGGAGATGGCGTCGAGACCGGGAATCTTCTCAATGAAGAGCCCGCACTCCAGTCCGCCGTGCGTCGCCTCGAGCTTGGCCTCCGCGCCGGTGAGGTCGCGGTAGACGCCAAGCACCAGCTCGCGGAGCTTGGAATCGCGTTCGTACTGCCAGCCGGGATAATTGCCGCGCTCGGAGACCGTGCCGCCCGCAAACTCCACGATGGCGTGGACGCGCTGAGCAAGCATCGCCTTCTGTGAGGCAATGCAGGAGCGGATGGAGTAGGAGAAATGCAGTCCGTCCTCCGTCAAATGCATCACGCCGAGGTTGAGGGAGGTCTGCACCAGACTGGGGAAGTCCGCGCTCATCGCCTCCACGCCCTGCGGCAGCGCAAGGAGCGTGTGGAGCATCACGGAGGTAGTCTCCGCGCTGACGGCGGAAGCCGCCTCGGTCTTGGCACATTCGAGCGTCACGCCCGCGTCGCAGCCGGCGTACTCATTTTTGAGCGTCGCGTCAAAGCCGCGGATGAACTGCTCAAGGTCCGCCTCCTTCCCCGCGGGGACGGCGATGACCGCGTCGCAGCGCGAGCAGATCACGTTGTCGAACCTGCCGCCCTGTATTGCCGCGAGACGCAGGCCCGAGAGCTGTTCCATCGCGGAATAGAGCACGCGGCCCATCAGCGCGTTCGCGCTGCCGCGGCCCTTGTCAATGTCGCCGCCGGAGTGGCCACCCTGCAAGCCGGAGAGCGTTACGGCGTAGCAGCTCTCGCCGCCGAGCGGCTCGCGCTTGCCGGGAAGCGTGCAATCCGCGCGCATACCGCCTGCGCAGGACACCGTGAAGATGCCCTCCTCCTCGGAGTCGAGGTTCAAGAGCTTCTTTCCCTTGAGGTCGGAGCAGTCGAGCGCAAACGCGCCGTCCATACCGACCTCCTCATCGACGGTGAAAACCGCCTCAAGCGGCGGATGGGGGAGCGTATCGTCGGCAAGGATGGCGAGGATCATCGCCACGGCGATGCCGTTGTCGCCGCCGAGCGAGGTCTGATCCGCCCAGACCCACTCGCCGTCCGTGCGCAGGTCAAGCCCCTCCCTCGCCATGTCCTTCGCGCACTCGTCCGTCTTGGCGCAGACCATGTCGATGTGGCCCTGTAAAATGATCGGCTCGGACTGCTCATAGCCCGCGGAGCCGTCCTTCCAGATGATGAGGTTGTCACACGCCTCCTGGCGATACCTCAGCCCCAGCTCCTTGGCAAAGCCCACGCACAGATCGCTGATGAGCTTCGTGTTGCCGCTGCCGTGCGGCACGGAGCAGAGCTTCTCAAAATATTCAAATACCTTCTCAGGCTTCAGCCCTTTTAATGCAGCCATGCTGCCTTCCTCCTTTTCGGTGTGCACACAGCCCATGCGAAACGCATGGGCTGTGTGGTGATTGTTCGGTTAGTCGGCGGGTACCTCGTCCATCGTCATATCGTCCATGCCGAAGTCGTCGCCGGAGGGGGTGTCCTCCTCGACAATCTCCGCGTCGGGCGACGGGATGAACTCCGTCAGATAGGCGTCCTCACCCAGTCCCGCGAGGTAGGCGGGCAGGTTGATGATGATGCCGTCCATATTCTTAGGCAGGGGGATCGTGTAGGTCTGCGTCGTCTCGCTGCCGCCCTTCTTCTCGGTGATCTCGAGCGTCACCGTGAACTTCTGGCCGATGCAGGTCGCGCTGCCGCGCTCGCGGTCATAGAGCTTGGCGACCTGCTCGCCGTCCACAAGGACGACGACCTTGTACGGCGTGTCGTAGGTCTTTCCGTTGTACTCTAACTTCTTGTTGTCGAGATACACGGTGTGGCCGCGGCCGATGATCGTCATGGCATAGGCGATGACAATGAGCACGACGACTGCCGCGAGCTGGAAGATCAGTCTGCGATTGGAGGTCTTATTCTTCATTTTGCCTTCGCCTCCTCTTCTGCCAGCTGGTCGGCTGCAAGCTGCAAGCCAGCCGCGCTCTTAGCCTTGCGCTTCTTCGCCTCATACATGACCAACGCGATGGTGATGACCGCGTAGGACACAAACACGCGGAAGTATTCGCCGATCATCGAGTCGCCGGTGATGACCGTGCCGGTGCGCGGCGCCACGATGAACATGGTGTGGAACAGGATAACGCCGAGGAACACGTTCTTGATGCTCGCCTTCTCCACGCTCGCACCGCCGACGAGCAGCGCCGCGATGGAGAACATACCGATCTGGGTATGGGCGGTATAGGTGGGGAAGTTGCCGACGTTCTGCAAATAAATGATCATGCCGAAGCCCGCGAACACGGTGGAGATGACCATGGAGATCACGCGGGTACGCTCGACATTGATGCCCGCGTCGCGCGCGACCTCCATATCCTGACCGACCGCGCGCATATCCTGACCGAGCTTGGTGCGGCGGAACCAGAGGATAAAGAGGCAGGCGGCGGCAATGATAATGAGCGTGAGCACGGGGATCTTCACTCCGCCGACGCTGACCGCCAGCAGGTTATCCAAGCTCTGGCGCATATTCAGCAGGCTCACCGTATTCCGGATACCGTAGCCGCGCGGGAGCTTGAGCGTATTGTGGATGATGGGAATGACGGGGCCCATCATAAAGAGCACAAAGAACTGGTACACACCGTCCATGGCGAAGGCGATCATGTAGCTCGTGATCATCTCGCGACCCTTGGCGCGGTTGAGGAGCTTGCCGATCATGATGCCGAGCAGAACGGAGATGGGAATGGAGATGATCGCCGCGAGGATCAGTCCGGGGATGCCCCAGACCTGCCAGTCGGCAGCAAAGATCAATCCGATCTGGCCTGCCATCGCGCCGAGCGTCATGCCGAAGTTCATGCCCATGCCCGCCATAACGGGGATGAGCAGGCTCAGGATGAGGAAAGCGTTGCGGCCCAGACGGGTCATGCCCTCATTGAGCAGATAGTTCCACGAGAGGTCCGCGCGCGGGATGCAGTAGGCGCAGATCAGAACGAACATGATGGGCACGATGTTGTCGCTCAGGAACCTGCGCAGCGCGCGGCCCCATTCGGCGCCGCCGCGAGGAAGATTGTTGTTGATCTTTTTCATACTTACTTCTTCCCTCCCATCTTACGGGTCAGCGCGTAGACGATCATGCCGTTGGAGACGATGATACGAATGATCTCGCTGATGTCAAGGTGGATCAAGGAGTTGATGACCGTCGGCGTCATGGTGACAAGACCCTGATAGAGGAACGTGCCGATGATAACATTGGCGATGCTCGCCTTGTTGACGCTCGCGCCGCCGATGAGGATGGCGGCGACCGCCGGGAATGCCATCTTGAGCGGGGCGGTGTAGATCTGGATGAAGCCGAACCCCTGCTCATAGACGAGGATGCCGACCGCGCCCAGCCAGGTGGAAAGGACGACGGAAATGAGGCGCATCTTGTCGATGCTGACGCCCGCTGCCTTGGCAAAGGAAGGGTTGGAGCCGACGGCGGTCATCGCGGTGCCGGTCTTGGTGTGCAGGAATGCCCACATTAGGAAAGCAAGGATCGCGAAGAAGATCAGGCTGCCGGTCGGAATGACGAGGTTGATGCCGAAGCGGTTGAGGTCGATGGAGAGAATGTCCGCCAGCACGCGGTCATAGAAGCCCTCGAGGGAGATGGTGGTACGAAGGCCGGAGCCGGAGAAGCCCCACACCATCTCGGGCTTCTTGTACGGCAGCAGCAGCCACATCATGCACATGAAGGAGACGGAGGAGAAGCCGACGTAGGTCGCGACCATCATCTCGCCGCCCTTGATCTTGTTGAGCAGCCAGCCGTAGCCGCCGCCGAGCAGCAGCGCGAACGGCGTTGCGATGACGATGGCCATGACGAAGCTCATCGGACCCGTGAAGCCAAGCTCGATGGACAGTGTCGCGCCCAGAAGGCCCGAGATGATACCGAGCGGCAGGCCGAAGTTGAGGCCGCAGCCGGAGTGGACCATCGGGACCATCGCCAGCACCATGATGGCGTTCCAGCTAAAGCGGTTGATAACGTTGCTGATCTGCGTTGCGAAGTCCACGCCCGCGAACGGCACGAGCACGAACATCAGCAGCAGAAAGCCGGTGATGATCATGCGGGGGACGCCGTAGCTGTCGATCATTTGGCGGAGCCTGCTCTTTTCGGCAAGGCTGTTTGTTGTATTATCCATATCTGCCCTCCTTATTTGACCTGACTGACCATCAACATACCGAACGCCTCGGAGGATTCGGTCGCCGGCAGGATGCCGGCGATCCGGCCGCCGGAGACGATGGCGATGCGGTCGCAGGTCATGCGCAGCTCCTCCAGCTCGGATGAGATCATCACAACGGTGATCCCGCTCTCGCGGTTGAACCTCTTGAGCGCGTCGAGCACGAGAGATTTCGCGCCGACGTCGATGCCGCGGGTCGGCTCGGAGACAAAGAGGAACTTCGGCTCGAGCGCGAATGCCTTGGCAAGGCAAACCTTCTGCTGGTTGCCGCCGGAGAGCTCCTTGGCCTTCTGCTTCGAGCTGGTGCACTTGATCTTCAGCTCGTCAATATAGCGGTCGGTCACGGCGCGGATGGCCTTTTCATCGCGCCATTTCACAAGGCCGCCAAACAGGCTCTTGAGAAACTTATCGTGGATCTGCATGGCCGGGAAGGCAATGTTCCACTCCAGCGACTCGTCGAGCAGCAGGCCCACACCGCGGCGGTCCTCCGACACGAAGGCGAGCTGCGCGTCGAGACAGCGGCGGGGCGCGTTGAGCGGAATGGGCTTGCCGTCGAACTCGACCGTGCCGCCCGCCTCATAAAGGCCCATAACGCCGTTCGGAATGCCGAGCTTGCCCTGACCGGCGAGGCCGCCGATGCCGAGGATCTCGCCCTCCCTGATGTCGAGATCGACGTTGCGCACGATCTCGCCGGGCATATCGACCCAGAGCTTGCGGATGGACATGATGGTCTTGGCGCCGGAGTGATCGACTACATCCTGTGCAGCGGAGAGCTCCACGCTGCGGCCGACCATCCACCTTGTGATGTCGGAAACGTTCGTTTCCTTCGCCGGAGTATCCTTCACCACATGGCCGTCGCGCATGACGATGACCTTGTTGCAAACATCAAGGATCTCCTGCAGGCGGTGCGTGATGAAGATGACCGCGATGCCGCGCGCCGACATGCTGCGGATGGAATCGAGCAGCGCCGCAGCCTCCTTTTCCGTCAGAACGGCGGTCGGCTCGTCGAGAATAAGCAGCTTGAGATGCTCCTTGCTCAGCTCGCGCGCGATCTCCGTGAACTGCTTATGGCCGACCGGCATATCGCTGATGACCATGTTGGCGTCGATGTGGACGCCCATTTTTTCAATGGCTGCCGCTGCACTGCGGTCCATCTCCTTATAATCGAGCGTGTTCAGACGGCTGCCGAACACCTCGGAGATGACGTTTTTCTTCTGGGGCTCACGGTTGAGCAGAATATTCTCCGTCGCCGTAAAGCCGGGGATCAGAGAAAACTCCTGATGCACCATGCCGATACCGGCTGCCAGTGCGTCAAAGGGGGTGTTGAAGGCGGCCTTTTCACCGTTGATGAGAACGTCTCCGCCGTAGCCGCCGGTCTCGCGGATAACGTCCATACCGAAGAGGATCTTCATCAGCGTGCTCTTGCCCGCGCCGTTTTCACCGACAAGGCCGAGCACCTCGCCCTCGCGGAGCGTGAAGCTGATGTCCGTGAGGACCTGATTGCCGAAGAAATCCTTTTTGATGCTGCGCATCTCCAACAGAGGAGCGTTGTTATTTTCCATAAGCTATACCCTACCTAAAAGAAGCAGGGGGGAGGATTCTCCTCCCCCCTGTTTTTTTGATGTTCGTCAGTGAGCCGAAGGCTTACTTAACGGTGAAGTACTTTTCGGGGACCTCGACCTCGGTGGCGTGCATGAACCAGCCCGGATCGCCCATGATGTAGGTATCCTGATAGACAAGGAAGGTGTTGTCGGCCTTGACGCCGGTGGTGGCGTTGGTATAGTTGGAGCCGTTCCAGGAGGCGTCGGGGGAGAACTGGTGATAGGCCTTGGCGATATCGTCGATGTCGGCAAGCTCGCTCTCGCCCTTGATGACGTTCATGGCGTGCTGGGCAAGGCCAGCGGAGGTGACGTAGCCGTAGGAGTACGCCCAGGTGCCGAAGCGGCCCGCGCCGCCCTTTTCGCAGATGGCGGCCTCGACCTTGGCAAGGATCTTCTGGAAGTCGCCCGCCTCAGCGGTCAGGTCGATGCCCAGAGCGCCGGGATAGCCCATCAGCGGGGAGGGAAGGTCGGCCTCGATGAAGTAGCCGCCGTATTCAAGCAGCTGCTTGAGCAGGGGCTCGGTGTGCGCGTCGTTGGTGCAGAAGTAAGCGGCCTTCTCGCCGTACTTGTTCACCCACTCGGGAACCTTTTCAAGGATGTAAGCCTGCGCACCGGCAACGCCGACATCAGAGGTGGGGTCGGGAGCGGTCTCCATCTCGAAGCTCATGCCGAACTCCTCGCAGGCCGCCTTCATGACGGCGACGCGGCGGCTCATGGTCTCGTAAGCGAGGTGGCGCGGGAAGGAGATATGAACAAAGGTGTCGCAGCCAAGCTCGTGCGCGGTGCGGATGATGAGGTAGCCGCGGGCAACGAAGTCGTTGTTGCAAACGAGGTCAGCAGCAGAGCCGATCTCGGGCAGATCCTCATGCGCCTCACCGGCGATGCAGAGGATGTCGGGGCGACGCTCCTTGATCTTACGGAAGGCCTCGGTCGTGCCGGGGACGGACTGGTTGACGATGATCGCCTTCATGTCGGGGTCGTCGGACAGGTTGACGATGCACTGGATGGTGGTCTCCAGCTCTTCGGTGAAGTTATCGGGATAGGTCACGAGGGTGACGTTCTCCTCGCCGTAGAGCTGCTGGAAGGCCTCGGCGCCGCGGCGGTCGTCCTCAGACTGAGAAACGGAACCGGTCACGATACCGATGTGGATGGTCTCTTCCTGCTTGTCGGGGGTGTCGGGGGTGTCGGGCGTGTCAGGGGTCTTCTTGTCGCCGCAGGCCACGAGCGAAAGCACCATGACCATAGCGAGCAGGATACTCAGGAATCTTTTCATGCGGAACCTCCAATTTCATTTTTTACGATGTATTACCAAGGTGTCTTATTACTATATACAAAAATATTCACCTTGTCAATGACAGAAATTAAACAATATAGCACAAAGCAGTGCAAAAAGGACTGTGGCTCCTGCGGAGACGGGGCCATTCCGCACTCAAATGGAGAACCGAGCTTGAAAAATCCGAATGAGGTACACAGCGTCCACGGCATGAAAGAAAAAATTATCGCATACCCTCTACCAAAATAAAATGGGGAGGATATGCGGATGTTTTTGTATTTTAAGCGGAGAGAGAAGCGCGGGAAGAGGGAGGCGCCGCGGCCGCGATTTCTTGTCCTGCGGCGCAAAACACTGACAGTTGGCGCTGCGCTGCTGGCTGCGGCAGCCATTTTCGGTGCTGTGAATGCGCCCGCTGCCGTGCGGGCGTCAGTTGCGACGCGCCAGCTGCCCATCTACTGCGTGGAACGCGATCAGAAGGTGTGCAGCATTTCCTTTGATGCCGCATGGGGAGCGGACAACACGCAGAAGATCCTGGATGTACTCGCGGACTACGGCGTCAAGGCGACCTTTTTCGTGGTCGGCAACTGGGCGGACCAGTATCCGGAGCAGGCCAAGGCCATCGTAGACAGCGGCTGCGAGCTGATGAACCATTCCAACGCACACGACCACTACAATTCTCTGACGGCGGAGTAGAAATGCAGCGGATGTCAAGACGAGGGGCTGTTACGAACAGGGAATTAGGGCTGAGGAATATATGAGGTGTATTATGATATTCTATGGGATAACGGCCCGCCTTTCCTATTAGACAATGCAGATAGGATTTTTTAGGATGGCACCAAGGCGGTCGACATCGGCGGGGCGTGACAAGGCATCTACCACTGATAAAAGAAATTGCAAAGAATTGTAATTCAACACAAATTCAACACGAAATTCAACATAAAAACAGCTTTGTGCAATTTGCCATAGACATGAAAAAACCTTGAAACCATACGGCTTCAAGGTTTTTCGTGGTGGAGATTAGCGGGATCGAACCGCTGACCTCTTGACTGCCAGTCAAGCGCTCTCCCAGCTGAGCTAAACCCCCATCGATTCAAGGCTTTCGCGCTCGGAACAATGGAGAGTATAACATAGGGGAGGGCGGCTGTCAAGACCTTTTTTCAACTTTTTTACACCGGATAAAATGCGGCGGAGAGGATAAGAGCCGCGGCAATTTTCCGTCAAATCGGGTGCTTGACAAATTACGACGAACGTAGTATAAATAAGAAAACGACTTTTGTAGTAAAATCAGGAGGGCTTTTGCATGGACGGCAGGAAACGTTTGCCGGACGCCGAGCTGAGCGTGATGCAGGCGGTCTGGGCGCACGGCGGGGAGGTCAGCCGCGGCGACATCGAGGGCGCGCTGGCGTCCCACGGCTGGAGCGTCAACACCATCAACACCTATCTCACGCGATTGTGCGACAAGGGCTATCTGAGCGCGCGCCGCGAGGGACGCAGCAACTTCTATACGCCGCTCGTTTCCCAGAAAAAGTACCGCGAGTTCGACAGCCGCAGCGTCCTGCAGCGGCTCTACGGCGGCTCGCTTGGCAGCTTTGTGGCGGCGCTGACGGCGGAAAAGCCGCTCGCGCAGAGCGAGATCGACGAGCTGCGGCGCTATCTGGATGAAATGAGCGGGAAAGCGGGGGAGTGAGATGGCGCCGTTTTTACTGACGCTTTTCAAGCATTCGCTGCTCGCGGCTGCCGCGCTCGCGCTGGCTGCGGGAACAAAGCCGCTTTGGCGGGAGCGCTACGGCGCGCGATTGCGCTGTGCGCTGTGGCTGGCGCTGGCGGTCTTTTTGCTGCTGCCGGTGGACTGGCCGGTGCCGGACGCACCGGTGCGGGTGGAGCCGCCGGCGGAGCGCACGCTGATCCTTTCTGCGCAGCGCGGGCCGAGCGTGGTGCGGACCGACGAGCTGCCGCGCAGGCAGGAAACGGTCCTTACCGGCGAAAATGATACGATCCTGCTGCCGGCCGACCCGCCGGTCACGCTCGGGGACGCAGATAGGACCGCGTCGGATAACAGCGCGAAAAACATTCCGCTCACAGGACTGCTGTTCCTCCTTTGGGCGGTAGGCATGACAGGCTATATCACTTTACAGATCATAAAATACAAACGATTCTGCCGCCTTGTGCGCCGCTGGCGGCACGAGACGACACGGAGCGACTACGCACGGCTGCTCGCGGACGAATGTGCCGCTCTTGGCGTGAAGCAGCCGCGGCTCCTTCTCTGCGAGGCGGTGGGAACGCCGATGATGACCGGACTTTTTCATCCCGTTCTGCTTCTGCCGCACGAGGACTACGAGCCCGCCGCGCTGCGCTTCATCCTGCGCCACGAGCTTTGCCACCTCAAGCGGCACGACCTTGCCTATAAGCTCGTGCTGACGGCGGCGAATGCCGTCCATTGGTTCGACCCGCTCGTCTATTGGATGCTGCGGCAGGCGGACGAGGATGTGGAGCTTGCCTGCGACAGCAGGGCGACCGAGGGCATGACGCACGCGGAAAGAACCACCTACGGCGAAACGCTGCTCGCGGCGGTGCAGGCGAAGATCGCGCCGGTGCCGATGACGACAAGCTTCGGCAGCACGGCGGAGCGGCTCAAGCGTAGGCTTGCGAATGTGCTCGGCGGAAAGAAAAGGCGCGGGCTGTGGCTCGCGGCGCTCGCCGTCGCGGCCGTGGCCGCTTCCGCGCTGCTGATCGCATGGCAGAGCGGCACAGATGAGAAAACGAAGGACGCGGACGTCTGGCCCACGATGGAGGACTATGCCCTCGACCGCGCCAACGCGGTCCGCGAGAACGGCGTTGCCCTGTTCCCGCAGCCGCCCGGCGGCGCGGCTGTCGCCGCGGTGAGCGACGTGCGGGCGACCGAGCTGGAGCGCGCTGCCGTGCTGGACGGCGTTTTCCCGGAGCTGGACGGCAGACCCGAGCTGTGGTGCTACGATTACGCGGTGCGCTTTGCGGACGAGGAAAGCCTTTCACTGGCAGATCAGGGAGATTGGTACAGCATAGGCGATGGCTGGTACGACAACAGGCAGTACGATGTGCTCGTTGTGCTTGCGAACGCGGACGGCTATCGCATTCTGTACACCGGAACGCGGGGGATGGTAAAGGACTACATAAACGATTCCGGCAGGACGTACTACCGCGAGGCACTCTACGATTGGTGCGCCGACCACCTTGCGCTTGACGAGACCGACTATCCGCGCTATCTGCACAGAGTTACGCTGACCTATACGGACGGAACCGGCAGCGCGGTCAGGAAGACGGCTGCATTCCACCGCTACGAGGGCGACGGCTGGTCCGTCTATGTGCCGACCGACTGGCTATTCACGCCGCAATGGATGCAATGGAAGCCTCTCTCCGGCGTGGACGCGGATGGAAGCACATACTTTGAGGTCACAAGAGCGGACGGCAGCATGGAGGACGTCAAGGCGTACTACGCTTCCATCGGCGCGTGGCGCTTTGAGACCGACCTGAGCGCGCCGCTGGACTATTACTATAATGTAGGGGGCGGCTATGATGCCGCATACGGCTACGCGCATGAGGAGCTGTACTTTGTTCCGATCGACGACGATCACTGCTATGTGCTCTCCTGTTACTCGGTGAACGGCGTTACGTCGGCAGAGGACAAGGCGCTGCTGCGCGCCGCGCTCACGAGCTTTACGCCGGACGAGAGCCTTCGCTGGACGACGGAGCAGAGGTTCCAATATGAGATCGACTGTCTGGCGCACGACACGGGCGTGGAGCTGACCCTGCTCAGCGGAGCAAGAGAGCTGGGGAGCTGTCGAAACGACTTTGCCATCTCAGGCGGGCTCTGCCCGCTGGACCAATATACCTACACACCGTGGGAGGATGCTGTGTACGCGGGCGGAGACAAGGCGATCCGCCTGACCGTTTCCGACGGCTGCTATCTGGAGGTCTACGAGGACTCCAACCTCATTTCCTACTGCCGGAGCGACGGCTCATTGCTCGGCCGTTATATGGCGAGCGGCGCGGGCCTTGGCGACGGCTCTATCGTGCCGGTCGAGGGGACCTCGCTTTACGGCGTGGTGCGCGAATGGTACGACGTGCTGGAGCTTGCTGATGTGCGTCGTGCGCCGGTAATCTTCATCGCCGACGAGGGGCAGTCGTGGCAGGAGGCCGCGCAGAGCTGGGCCGACGCCTACTGGAACGCGCTGACGCGCGTGCCGGAGGACAATGTTTACCATTGCGGCTTTGTGAGGGCAAAGGCGTACAGCTTCCTGAGCGATGACGACAACGAGCAGATGCGTCAGCTCGGCAAGCTGAGGGAGGGCGAATACGGCTTTTATATGAACGGGTACTTTGTCCCCACGCACGCGGAGGAGCTGACGGCGCGCTATGACGAACACGATATGCAGCCGGTGGAGGCGGGAGACGGTCTGCCCGCAGGGACCTACACCACGTTCTACCGCTGCAGGCTCATCGCGGCGGACGGCGGCTGGTACGGCGAGATCCTCGGCAACGGCAGCTGGTAAGAAAGAGAGAAGAGAGGTAAGAGCATCATGCACCGAAGACTGTTCTGCGAGCTTTCGCCGCTCGCGTACCGCATCTCGGTCGAAAAAAGCTGTGCACTCCGCACGCTGCGCGACGGATTTTCCGCGGAGCGCTTTCCGAAGCTGCGCCTGGAGGCGCCGCTTCCCGCGCTCGTCTGTCGGCACAATTCGCTCATCCGCCGCACGCTCGGCAGGGTCGATCCGGTTTTGCAGGACAACAAGGCCGTCAACCTCGCGCTGGCCGCGCCGAAGATCAACGGCATCCTCATACGCCCGGGCGAGACGTTTTCATTCTGGCACCTCGTCGGGCGGCCCAGCGCCGCGAACGGCTACCGCACCGGCATGGTCATTGCCAACGCGCAGACCGGCGAAGCCGTCGGCGGTGGGATGTGCCAGTTCAGCAACCTGATCCATTGGATGGTGCTCCATGCGCCCCTGACCATCACGGAGCAGCACCACCACGACCAGTTTGACCTCTTTCCGGACTTCGGCCGTCAGGTGCCGTTCGGCACAGGCACGTCCATCTTCTATAACTACCTCGACTATCGCTTCCGCAACGACACGGAGCAGATGTACCAGCTTCTCGTCCATACGACGCCCACGCACCTGTGCGGCGAGCTGCGCACGGATGCGCCGCTCGCGGTCAAATACCACATCGCGGCGGAGAACGAGCGCTTCGTGCGTGAGGACGGCGTTGTCTACCGCTGCGGCGAGGTGTATCGGACGATGGTGGATAAGACCACCGGGAATGTGCTCTCGCGCGAGCTGCTGCGGCGCAACCATGCCCGCGTGCTCTACGATACGGCGGGACTGGAGATCATGGACCGGTAAAAAAGAAGAAGGTTTCCCGATTTCGGGGAGCCTTTCTTTTTGAAGATTTCGGAAACTTTTTGCTTTTGTGTTGCACGCGGCGGGACAAGCGTGGTATACTAAGGCGAATTACCACAAATGAGACAATGAGGCGATACGATGCGCATTGATATTTTAGGCGTTGGCTTTGACAATCTCACCATGACCGAGGCGGTCGCGCGCGGCTGCGAGCTGCTTGCTGGTGAGGGCGCGCACTATGTGGTGACGCCGAATCCCGAGATCGTGGAGACCTGCCGCGCGGACGCGGAGGCGATGGCGGCCGTGAACGGCGCGGATCTCGTGCTGCCCGACGGCATCGGCGTCATCTACGGCGCGAAGCTCCTCGGCATGCCACTCAAATCCCGTGTGCCGGGCATTGAGTTCGGTACGGCGATGCTCGCGCACTGCGCGGAGACGGGGAAGAAGGTTTTCCTCTTCGGCGCGAAGCCGGGCGTGGCGGAGCAGGCGGCGAAGAACCTTTGCGAGAAGCTGCCCGGGCTGCAGATCGCCGGTACGCACGACGGCTATTTTACCGACGCGGAATCCGACGCCATCGCCGCGGAGATCCGCACGAGCGGCGCGGACATGGCGCTCGTCTGCCTCGGCGCGCCGAAGCAGGAGAAGTGGATGGCGCAGTATGGCGCGGCCACGGGCGCAAAGCTGCTGCTGGGTCTCGGCGGCTCGCTGGATGTGTTCGCGGGCGTGGCGCAGCGCGCGCCGGAATTCTACTGCAAGCACAATCTGGAGTGGTTCTACCGGCTCATCAAAAATCCGTCCCGCGCGGGACGCATGATGAAGCTGCCGCTCTTTCTGGTCCATGTGGCGGGGGAGAAGCGGAAATGAACAAGGGAAGGCTCATTGTCTTTGAGGGGACGGACGGCTCCGGCAAGGCCACGCAGTCCCGGCTCCTCTTTGAGCGGCTGGAGCGCGAGGGCGTGGACTGCCGCAAGCTCAACTTCCCGCGCTACGGCGAAAAGTCCGCCGCGCTCGTCGAGCTGTACCTCGGCGGCGCGTTCGGCTCGCATCCCGACGATGTGAACGCCTTCGCGGCTTCCACCTTCTACGCTGTGGACCGCTACGCCTCCTACAAGCAGGACTGGGGCGGCTATTACGAATCGGGCGGGCTGCTCATCGCTGACCGCTACACGACCTCCAACGCCGTGCATCAGGCGTCCAAGCTGCCGGACGGCGAGCGGGAGAAATTTCTCGATTGGCTCTTCGGCTTTGAGTACGGGCTGCTCGGGCTTCCCGAGCCGTCGCTGGTCTTTTATCTCGACGTGCCGACCGAGGTGACCGAGCGGCTCATGCGCGAGCGCGAAAGGGCGACGCACACCGCCGCCGATATCCACGAGGCGGACGACGCCTATCTGCGCGAGTGCCGCGAGAACGCGCGCGGGGTCGCCGCGCGCTGCGGCTGGCAGCGCGTCGACTGCACACGGGATGGTCGGATGCGCGGCATCGAGGACATCCATGAGGAGGTCTATGCGCGCGTCAAAGCCCTGCTGGGCTGAGGCATGTCCCGCGCGGCGGCGTGTGAAAAGGGACGCGGTGCGTCCCATCTTCACAGGAGGATCGAGCGCGCTTAACAGCAGCAGCTGCTGTTGCTGTTGTTCCCGCAGCCGCAGCTGTTTCCACAGCCGCCGCAGCCGAAGAGGATCAGAATGATGATCAGGATCAGCCACACGCAGGAGCAGTCATTGTTGTTGCACATTTACGTTTCACCTCACTTGTCATGCTCTGCCTTATCCTATGCGGGAAAATGCAAATGGGGGCCTGACCGCTGAAAAAACTTTTAGGATTCTTGAAAAGGAGTGCTGTTCTTTTATGGATCACGAGGAAAAATACAACACCGCGCGATGGGACGCCGGGCAGGTCCGCCGCGAGGGCGGCGAGCGTCCGCCCCATTCCGCGCAGAGCGCCGCGAGCGAGGAGCGCCGCCGGCGGAACCGCCGCAAGGGCCGCGAGCGCCGCTTTCTGCTTTGGCTGATTTTTGTGGTCGCCGTATCGGCGATCCTGGCGGGCGTTGGCTGGCTGCTGGCGAACGATATGTGCGCGTTCAATAAGGAGCCCGTCACCGCGACCATCGAGGTCACGAAGGACGACGACGTCAACTCCATTGCGACAAAGCTCAAAAACGAGGGGCTGATCGAATACAAGTGGTTCTTCAAGCTCTTCGGCGCGGTGCGCCACGCGGGCGACAAGATCGGCATCGGCACCTATGAGCTCAACACCGACATGGACTACAACGCGCTCATTCAGGGCATGAGCAACCACAACGCGACCATCAACGCCGATACCGTCACCGTCACGATCCCGGAGGGCTACAGCGTGCGGCAGATCGTTTCGCTGCTGGCCAAGTACGGCGTCAACAGCGAGGAGGCGCTGCTCAGCGCGGCGGAGCGCGGGAGCTTCGACTACAGCTTCCTCGACTCCGGCAAGTCCGGCATCGCCAAGCTCGAGGGCTATCTTTTCCCGGACACCTATGAGTTCTTCGTCAACGAGGACCCGTCTCACGCCATCTGCCGCCTGCTCGACAACTTCTCGCAGCGCATGGACGATGAGCTGATGACGCAGGTGGAGGAGTCCGGCTATTCGCTTGAGGAGATCCTCATTATTGCTTCGCTCATTGAAAAGGAGACGGATGGCAAGGACCGCACGAACATCGCCTCCGTGATCTACAACCGCCTCAACAACGTCGGCGAGACCTACCATAAGCTCGAGATCGACGCAGCGGTCATCTACGGTCTCGGCTACGCGAACGGCGAGAACTATGCCGGCCCGCTCACGCAGGCAGACCTCAATAAGGATACGCCCTACAACCTGCGTATGCACGAGGGCCTGCCGCCCACGCCCATCTGCAATCCGGGCCTCGCGTCCATCCGCGCGGCGCTGGAGCCGGCGGACACGAACTACTATTTCTACGCGCTCGGCAAGGACGGCGTGCATCACTTCTTCAAGACCTACCGCGAGCACGTCAACTTTGTCAACTCCAGCCAGTACGGCGGCTGAGGACCGAAAAAAGCAGCATGGCCTGTGGCCATGCTGCTTTTGAGAGAGGAGCTATTATGCGAAAGAAACCGGAGCTGCTCGCCCCCGCGGGCGATATGGAAAAACTGAGAATGGCGGTGCTCTACGGTGCGGACGCGGTGTATCTCGCGGGCACGAGCTTCGGGATGCGTTCGTTCGCGGGCAACTTCACCGCCGATGAGCTGCCGGAGGCCGTGCGCTTCGCGCATGACCACGGCGTGCGCGTCCACGTCACGGTAAACACCATGCCGCGCAACGACGAGGTCGCGCGGCTGCCCGAGCATCTGGAGCGGCTGAACGATCTGGGCGTCGACGCGCTGATTTTAGCCGACCTCGGCGCGTTTACGCTGGCGGGGAGGTACGCGCCGAGGTGCGAGCGCCACATCTCCACACAGCAGAGCATCGCCAACTATGAGTGTGCAAGGGCGTGGTATGATTTGGGCGCGAAGCGCGTGGTGCTGGCAAGGGAAGTATCTTTACAGGAAATACGCGAAATGCGGGCAAAGCTCCCGTCCGAGCTGGAGCTTGAGACCTTCTGCCACGGCGCGATGTGTGTGAGCTATTCGGGCCGCTGCCTGCTCTCAAACTACATGACGGGGCGCGACAGCAACCGCGGCGCCTGCGCCCAGCCCTGCCGCTATCAGTACGCCCTGATGGAGGAGAAGCGGCCGGGCGAATACTTCCCGGTCTTTGAGGATGAGAAGGGAACGTACATCATGAACTCCCGCGATATGTGCATGATCGGTCATCTGGACGACATCATGGACGCGGGCATCGACTGCATCAAGATCGAGGGCCGCGCGAAGAGCGAATACTACGCCGCCATCGTCACGGGGGCCTACCGCCATGTGCTCGACGAGGTCGCGGCGGGGGAGACGCCCGACCCGGTCTGGCTCGACGAGGTCGAGCACGTCAGTCACCGCCACTATTCGACCGGCTTTTATTACGGTCAGCCGGGGCAGTATTACGACAATTCCCGCTACATCCGCGACTGGCAGGTCGTGGCGGTGGTCGAGAGCTGCGACGCGGACGGCATGGCGACGCTCAGCCTGCGCAACAAGTTCCGCGCGGGCGACACGGTGGAGGTCGTAGGGCCGGACTGCAAGCCGTTCTCCATGGTCGTTCCCGAGATGCGCGACGCCGAGGGCTTCACGCTGCTCGAGCCGAGAAATCCCCGCATGATATTCACCATGCAGCTGCCGCGCAGCGTGCCGGCGATGAGCTTTGTGCGCCACGCGGTCGACCTGAGCGCAAGGGATTGAAAAGAAAAAATGCCGCTATCGGATGATAGCGGCATTTTTTTACGGAATGCGTCAGGCGCGCTGCTTTTTCTGCGCGATCAGGCCCGGCAGGATGGCAATGCCGGAGCCGACGAGGAAGCAGACGATGCCGAGGAGCATATTCGCCGTGATCTCCTCGCGCAGGAAGAGAAACGCGAAGAGCGGCGCGATCATCGGCTTGAGGAAGAAGATGAGAGACGCCTCCTGCGCGCTGGTCTTCTCCAGCGCCATCATGTGGCAGACGTAGCCTGCCGCCGAATTGACCGCGCAGATGTAGGCGAGCGCGGGCAGCGCGGAGAGCGGGATGCCGGAGAACAGAGGGACATTCACAAAAATGTCCAGCCCCAGCGAGGCGAACAGTCCGCCGACCGCCGCCGTGCGGCCGAGCAGCAGGACAGCCAGCAGCTCCACCGAGCCGAAGAGAAAGCTGAAGCAGGTCACGGCGATGCCGCCGAAGCGCGGCGTGCGCTTTTTGCCGACTACGCTGTAGAACGAAAACACCAGCGCTGAGGCAATGGCGAGCAGCGCGCCGGTGGGATCGAGCGAGGCGTGCAGCGGATCAATGATGATGAGAACCGCCAGCAGCTCGAGCGCAAGGGCAATGATGTGATTGCGGCGGATCCGCTCGTGCAGCAGAAGACTGGCCAAAACGGTCACAAAGATGGGGTTGCAGGAGAAGATAACGGCGACGACCGACGCCTTGGTGTGCGTGACCGCCATCTGGTAGAGCACCATCGAGAACGCCACACACAGAAAGCCCGTGAGCGCAAAGAAGCCGGCGTCGGCGCGGGTGAAGGTGGCGCCCTTTTTCTTCATCGAGCGCAGGGCAAAGGGAATGAGCAGGAGACCGCCGATGAGAAAGCGCAGGCAGGTAATCTGCATGGGCGCGAAGACGCCGTGAACGGTTTTGAGCATGACCTCCATCGTGCTGAAAATGACGGCGCAGAGGACGATATAGAGATAGCCAGAATAGGAACGCTTCATAGGTTTCCCTCTTTTCAAAATACGGTAGCACAGGTGAAAAAAGTATACGGCAAAGGCGGAGGAATTGCAAGCGGGCGCTTGACAAAAAAAGAAATTCGGATATAATAGCTCCATAAACGCGATGAAAAAGTCAGCCGTGCAGACGAGCCCACAGCGAGAGGGAGCTGGTGAAAGCCCTCGGCCTACGAGGCACGGCAGCCGCTTTGGAGCCGTCCGCGAGGAGCGGAACGTTTCGTCCCCGTTACCGGACGGCTAAGATGCTCCCCGCGGAGGGGAGATAATTAGGGTGGTACCGTGAAGCAAGGCTTCGCCCCTATTTCGGGGCGGAGCCTTTTTGTGTTTACAAAGCGAGGTGAAGAAAACGAAAAAGAAAATAGGACTGCCGCTTGCGGCATTGGCGCTCCTGCTCCTCTGTACCGCATGCGCGGTAAAGGGAAATCCCTTGCCAAAGGGAATGGAGGAGGACGCGGTCCTCAGCGCCGGACTCGGCGTGATGGACCAGCTGATCCGCGGCGAATACGACGAGGTCTATGAGGCGCTGCGCAGCGATGTGCGCGATGCGACGACCGCTTCGGCCCTGGAGGACGTGATGGACACGGCGACCGACGGCCTCGGAGAGCCGAAGGAGGTGACGGACACGATGGTCACCGGCGTGACAGACACCGACGAGCCGCACGCCATCGCGGTCATCCGGCGAAAGTACGAGAAAAAGAGCGTCTATTTCCGCATCGCCTTTGACCCCGATATGCAGCTGATCGGAATGGAGATCAAGAAAAAATAAGACAAAAAATTTATCATACAAAGGAGAAATCAACAATGTCCCATCCTGTTTACGGCCTCAACGAGCTGAGAGAGATGTTCCTCCGCTTCTTTGAGAGCAAGGGCCACCTGCGCCTGCCCAGCTTTTCCCTGATCCCACAGAACGACAAGTCCATCCTGCTCATCAACGCGGGCATGACCCCCATGAAACCCTGGTTCAAGGGCGAGGAGGAGCCGCCGCGCCGCCGCGTCTGCACCTGCCAGAAGTGCATCCGCACGGGCGATATCGACAACGTCGGTCACACCGCGCGCCACGGCACCTTCTTTGAGATGCTCGGCAACTTCTCCTTCGGCGACTACTTCAAGCACGAGGCAATCGCCTGGTCGTGGGAGTTCCTCACCAGCCCCGAATGGGTCGGCCTGGAGCCGGACCGCCTGTACCCCTCTGTGTTCGCCGGCAGCGATACCACGCCCGCGGACGACGAGGCCTTCGCCATCTGGCGTGACGAGGTCGGCATTCCCGCCGAGCGCATCTTCCGCTTCGGCAAGGAGGATAACTTCTGGGAGCATGGCTCCGGTCCGTGCGGTCCCTGCTCCGAAATTTACTACGACCGCGGCGCGGAGTACGGCTGCGGTAAGCCAGGCTGCACGGTCGGCTGCGACTGCGACCGCTATGTTGAGGTGTGGAACAATGTCTTTTCCCAGTTCGACAACGACGGCCACGGCAACTACACCGAGCTCAAGCAGAAGAACATCGACACCGGCATGGGTCTGGAGCGTCTGGCGATGGTCAGCCAGAATGTCAACTCCCTGTTCGACGTCGATACCGTCATGCACATCACCAACAAGGTCAGCGAGATCACCGGCGCGCACTACGGCGAGAGCAACGCGCGCGACGTCTCCCTGCGCATCATCACCGACCACATCCGCTCCGCGAGCTTTATGATCTGCGACGGCGTGCTGCCGAGCAACGAGGGCCGCGGCTACGTTCTGCGCCGCCTGCTGCGCCGCGCGGCGCGTCACGGCAAGCTCCTCGGCGTGAATCGCCCGTTCCTCTATGAGATCGTCGACACCGTCGTGGCGGTCAATGAGTGCGAGTACAAGGATCTGCGCGAGAAGCAGAGCTATATCACCAAGGTCATCCGCACCGAGGAGGAGAATTTTGCCAAGACCATCGACGGCGGCATGAAGATCTTCTCCGATATGCTCGCCGAGCACAAGGCTAAGGGCGAGACAAGGTTCTCCGGCGAGGACGCCTTCAAGCTCTACGACACCTACGGCTTCCCCATCGACCTCACGCGCGAGATGGCGGCGGACGAGGGGCTGAGCGTGGACGAGGAGGCGTTCACCAAGGCGATGGCCGAGCAGAAGACCCGCGCCCGCGAGGCGCGCAAGGCACTCGGCGACCTCGGCTGGGCGGGCGTCGAGTTCGGGAAGGACATTCCGTCCACCGAGTTTGTCGGCTACGACCACGACTCCATCGACGACGCGAAGCTCGTCGCGCTGGTGGTCGAGGGCGAGCAGGCCGAAGAGATGATGAGCGGTGTCGAGGGCATCGTCGTGCTCGACAAGACTCCGTTCTACGCGGAGATGGGCGGCCAGGTCGCCGACCACGGCGTCATCACCTGCGGCGACGCAAAATTTGAAGTCGCCGACGTGCAGAAGAACAAGGGCGGCAAGTATATGCACACCGGCAAGGTCGTCTCCGGCAGCTTCAAGCTCGGCGACACCGTGACCGCGAGCATCGACATCGAGCGCCGCAAGGGTGTGCGCCGCGCGCACACCGCCACCCATCTGCTCGACGCGGCCCTCAAGCACGTCCTGGGCGACCACGTTCATCAGGCCGGCTCCCTTGTCGAGCCCGACCGCCTGCGCTTTGACTTTACGCACTTTGAGGGCATCACGCCCGAGCAGCTCGCGGAGATCGACGCCTTTGTGAACGACGCCGTGCTCGAGGGCATCCCCGTCTTGACCGAGGTGCTGCCCATCGAGGAGGCGAAGAAGAAGGGCGCCGTCGCCATGTTCGGCGAAAAGTACGGCGATGTGGTCCGCGTGGTCGAGATGGGCAATGTGTCCATGGAATTCTGCGGCGGTACGCATCTTGACAACACCGCCAAGGTCGGCCTGTTCCGCATCAAGAGCGAGGGCAGCGTCGCCTCCGGCGTGCGTCGCATCGAGGCCATCACCGGCAAGCAGACGCTTGCCGAGATCCGCCGCAATCAGGAGCGCATCGTCCGCGTGGCGCAGATGCTCAAGACCACGCAGGCGGAGCTGGAGAGCAAGCTCGAGGCCCAGATCGGCGAGCTGAAGGACATCAAGGCGAAGCTCGAAAAGTTCAAGGAGGAGGCGTCCCTCGGCGAGGCGCGCAGCTTCCTGACCGCCGCCAAGACGGTCGGCAGCCTGAAGGTCATCACCGCCCAGCGCGACGGCATGGACCCCAACGCCATGCGCAAGCTCGGCGACTTCCTGCGCGATAAGGAGCCGGGCGTCGTCGGCGTGCTGGCCTCCGTCCACGACGGCAAGGTCACGCTGCTGGCGGTCTGCGGCAAGGATGCGGTCGCCAAGGGCGTCAAGGCCGGCGACATCATCAAGGCCATCGCGCCCATCTGCGGAGGCAAGGGCGGCGGCAAGCCCGACAGCGCCATGGGCGGCGGCACCGAGGTGAGCAAGGTCGACGACGCGCTCGCGGCGGTGGATGATCTGGTGCTCAAGGTGGTCGGCTGATGCAGCTGCCGAACGATCCTGTGATGCTCATGAGCTTCTGCAACGCCCGTCTGCGCGACGAGTACGAGAGCCTGGATGAGCTGTGCTCCTCGCTGGACGTGGACAAGGGAGAGCTTTGCGCGCGTCTGGCCGAGGCGGATTATCATTACCATTCCGACCGGAATCAATTTCTTTGAAAGGAGAACGAAACCATGAAGAACGATTGTCTGTTCTGCGCCATCGCGGCGGGGGAGATCCCCTCGAACAAGGTCTATGAGGACGAGCTGTGCTACGCCTTCCGCGACATTGCGCCGCAGGCTCCCACGCACTTCCTTGTGATCCCCAAGGCGCATATCGCGTCCGTCTCCGGCATCAACGCCGAGAACAGCACCGTGGTTGCGCATATCTTTGAGGTCATCGCCAAGGTGACAAAGGAAATGGGCATCGAGAGCTACCGCGTGGTCTCCAACATCGGCGAGCAGGCGGGGCAGAGCGTGCCGCACCTGCACTTCCATGTGCTCGCGGGGCGGGACATGACGTGGCCTCCGGGCTGAGAACTTAACATACCGAAAGGTATGGGCTTGCCGCGCCCTGCGCGGCGACGACGAAAGGGGGTATTCTCTACCGTAGAGAATATCCCCTTTGGAACCCCAAGAGAGCGCAAGGGGCAAGCCCCTTGACCCCCGAACTGCCCGCATTGAATTACTTTTCAGCAACCGTATGTCGGTGTTTATCTTCTGAACGATTTGGTGCGCTTCTCTTTCCGCTCAGCCGCTGCTGCAGTGCTGGTACGAGCTGCCGTTGAAAATTTCTCTCGAAACCCCGCAGCGGTAGCGGCCAAGCGGACATAGGCGCAAGCCAAATCGAAAGCCGCAATAAAAAACTGGCAAGCATTCCTTTGCGCAGCGTGTGCAGCATCGCTTTTGCAGGGGCGGGCAATGGCAGGTCAAGGGCGCAGCCCTTGCGGTCTTGGGGGATTGAAAGGGGGCCATTCTTCCGTCAAGAATGGCCCTCTTTGATCGGTAGCCGCGCCTTGCGCGGCAAATCCCTTGCGCCGCACGGCGCAAAATGCGGATTGCATCTTTTGGAAAAAATTGCTATATTAAGCATGGCTCCGCATGGGCACATTATTTCGAGGAGAATGTTTCCATTTGGTAACATCGCCTTGAGGTGATGCACATGGAGATCAAGCGTATGCGCGACCTGCGGGAGGACCATGACAAGACCCAGCAGGAGATCGCAGAGCTTTTGAATATGCACCGCAGCGTGTACCGACGCTATGAGAGCGGTGAGCGTGAAACGCCCTCATGGGTCATTGTCAAGCTCGCGCAGTATTATCGGGTCAGCACCGACTATCTGCTCGGGCTGAAGGACGAGCCGTGACGCGCCCACTCTTTTGCTTCTGCGCCGCCTTTGCGCTCGGCTGCATCGCGTCGCAGTATTTTCTCGCGCCCGCGCTGTGGCTTCCGGCGGCGGGCATTGTGCTGGTGCTCGGGGCGCTCGGGCTTCTCCTGCGCGGCCCGATGCGGCGGCGCGTGCTGCTGTGTGCGCTCGGCATGGCGTTCGCCTTCGGCTGGAACGCCGCTTACGCGCGCTTCATCGCCGCGCCGAACGAGGCGCTCATCGGCGCGACGGAGGACGTGGAGCTGGAGCTCTGCTCCTACGCCGTGGAGACGAATTACGGCGCGAAGGCGACGGTGCGTATCCTGGGCCGCGGCCTGCGCGGGAGAGCCGTCTACTACGGCGGCTTCGACC
>Ga0256405_10003775_pt1 | contig 30413 bp, 24 predicted proteins | sample RumenRJG_02DNA_FD_189096 | JGI IMG/M metagenome (GOLD analysis project Ga0256405, IMG submission 189096) | Bovine rumen microbial communities from Lethbridge, Alberta, Canada - RJG_02 | ecosystem: Host-associated > Mammals > Digestive system > Stomach > Rumen | place: Canada: Alberta...
CCTCAATATTACTATATCGGTGATCCCGTTCGACTTGCATGCCTAATCCACGCTACCAGCGTTCGTTCTGAGCCAGAATCAAACTCTCAGAAAAAGAATTTGAGTTATTGCTTCGCACAAACATTACTGTTCCGTGTCTCTTTCAAAGACACGTCTCAAGCACCTATTTTCAAAGAACGAGATCCGCCAATTTCCTTTTTAGGCGAACGAGCGAAAAGTATATCAAATCTCGCTTGCGCGTGCAAGGGGGTATTTTTAACTTTTTTGCTCTGCATAAAAACTACGCTTGGGCGAGGGTCGCAGACGAGGGGGCGTCGGGGATATTCGCGAGTTTCGCGAGTTCGCGCGCGGGTACGGCAACGTTCTGCGCGCCCGGCTCGACGCCGAGTTTGGCGAGCGCAAGGTGGTACTTCGACTGCGCGTCTTCGAGGGATTTCCCCACCTTCTCCAAGGCGACGAACGCGGCGTCCATGCGCTCAACGATCTGCTTCGCCCGCTTCGCTATCTCCTCCTGATTGCGCGCGACTTCGACGCGGTCGATCGCCATCTTGAAGAGGAGAATGTAACCGAAGAGCATCTGCGGAGTCGCAAGCACAATCTTCTTCGCGTTCGCGTGCGCGACGAGCGACGGATCTGCGTCGACCGCGGCGAAGTACGTCGCCTCGCTCGGCATGAACATCACGACGACATTCGAGTAGACGGACTCCGCGTCCTTGTCCTCGCGCTTCATAAGCTCGGGATAGTTCCGAGCCGCGAGCGCGTCGACCTGTGCGCGGACGCGCTTCGCGTGCTCGCGCATCAGGCGAGACGCCTCCGCCGCGTCGCCCGCACGCGCGGCGTTCGTCGCGGCGATGAAGTTGACGATGTTCACCTTGGCGTCGATGAGTATCTTGCGGTGCGCACCGTCAAAGACGGTGACGTCGGGAAGACCCGCCTCGCGCGCGCCCGTCTGCTCGACGAAGTTCTCGCCGCGCCTAAGCCCCGCGTCCTCGAGTACCTTTGCGAGAATCCCCTCGCCCCAGTTGCCCTGAACCTTGCTGCCGCCCCGTAGCGCGGCGACGAACTCGTCCGCCTGGCGACCGAGCGATTGCGCCTTGAGCCCGACCTCGTCGAGCTTGACCTTGAGACTCTCCCCGAGGCGCACATTCGCCTCGCGCGCCTGCTCCGACGCCTGACGAAGCTCCCCAAAGCGTACGGCGAGCTGGTCGAAGAGCGGGCGCACCTGCGCGGCGTTCTGCTCGGCAAGCGACTTGGCCTTGCCTTCGAGAGTAGCAGCAGCGAGCGACGCAAACTCGGCGCGCAGCCCTTCTACGCTCCTATCAGTTGCGCGAACCTCGGCTCTTGCTGCGGCAATTGCGCCGCGCATCAGGGCATAGACGACCACCGCCGCCACAAGCGCCGCGCCAACGCCAACCAACATCGTCGTTATCATCGTCAGACAATCCTCCTCGTCTCGGATATTATACCAAAGCGCGAGCCAGGTTGCGCGGATTGACAGGGCGGACGGCAATGCGGTAGAATACGCGGCCATGGGACGAAACGCGCCAGACATCGACATAATCTACGAGGACAAGGACATTGTCGTCGTCGATAAGCCCGCCGGCGCGATCGTACATCCTGCACCCGGCCACGAGGAAGGCGCGCTTACGACCTCGCTCGTGCGGCTCTACCCGCAGATGGCTCGCGTCGGCTCGGCGGAAAGGCCCGGGGTCGTCCATCGGCTCGACATCGAGACGAGCGGCGTAATGGTGTTCGCGAAAACACAGGAGGCATATCTCGACCTCCGTCGCCAGTTCGAGTCGCACGAGACAGTGAAGAAGACATACCTCGCCGTCGTCCACGGCAGCCCCAAGCCAAAGAGCGGAACGATAGACGAACCCGTGGGTCGCGACCGCCTAAGCGCAGTCACGCATTGGGAAACCCTCGGGAAGCACGACGGAATCTCGCTCGTCGAGTTCAAGATCGACACAGGGCGCATGCACCAGATACGAATCCACGCATCATCCCTCGGCTGCCCCATAGTGGGCGACAAGACCTACGGAAACGCCGAAAAGGATCGCCACATGAGACGTCGCCCTTCGCGGCAGTTGCTGCACGCCGTGGAACTATCGTTCCTCCACCCCGCCACGCATAAGCGCGTCACATTTGCCGCGCCGCCACCAGACGACATCGTCTACGCATAGGCGGCAATCCCGCCGCTATGCTTTACACCCCTGCGAGGACTTTCGCGGCGTATTCGCCGCGGACCTTGAGCTCGTCGTCGGTAAGCGGGCTCAGCCCTTTCGAGCGGAGATACCTTACGGCGCGGCGGTACGCAATCTTCATCCTCTCATCGTCAGACGCGCGAAGCGCGGCGGCGTTCTGGCGAGTGATAAAGTCGTTGGACCAGCTGCCGTCGGCGCGCTGCGAGGCAACGATGATCTCAAGCGCCTCTTCAGTCGGAGCGTATGCGACGGTGTACACCTTCGCGCCCGCGTATGGTTCGCGCGGCGCATTTGCCGCGTCCTGCATAAAGATCGAAAGACCGAGCGCGACTGCAAGCGAAGCCGCGACGAGATAGCCGACATGCCGCCTCCACTCCGTGCGCGGAAGCGAGAAAACGCGAGCACCCGACGGCTCAACGTCGCGGGCGGACCTAAGCCGCGCGACGACGTCGCGGTACTCCGGCCCAAGTTCCTTGAGCGTGCTCTCAAGATCTCCGTTCATCGAAAACCTCCTTCAGCTTCTTAAGCGCGTTCGACATGCGCGACTTTACCGTTCCCACCGGAATCCCGAGGATCTCCGCGACCTCCGCGTACGGAAGGTCCTGAAAGACCCCGAGTTCCACCACTTCCCGGTGCGGCTCGGAGAGCTGCGAAATCGCCCAGCGGACGTCTTCCCTCGCGTCGGCGCTGCCTACCGACGGCGCTGCGGTCGTCGCGGCCTCCTTGCCCCAGGACTTCTCCCGTCCTTCGCGCCTTGTCTGCCGCCGCAGTGCGTCTATGCGGACCTGGCGCGCCATCAGGAAAAGGAAGGTCGAGAGCTTTGCCGTCGGTTTGTATTCCCTGCGGTACTTCCACAGCCGCAGATACGTCTCCTGGACCAAGTCCTCGCCTTCAGAATATTGAACGCCCTGGCGCCAAAAAAAGTTCAGAAGATTCTTCTCGAACTTCCGCGCCTCCGCGAGCAGTTCCTCATCCGACATGACTGAGAACCTCGCTTAGCAGGGAAGATCCTTCCGCGCCCGGGAAGCCAAGGAACTGCGCAAGCCACACTACACCGATGCCAACCGCAAAGCCCGAAATGCCGGCTGCAAGCGACCCCAAGATGGAGTCGCCCGGCTGGGCGAGCGCAACCTTTACCGTCTTGCGCACGATGGCGCGAACGATCCAGAACGCGACGAGCGCGGCAAGCGCGACGGCGAGTCCTCGCGCGAGCCCTGATGAAATGAACGAGGCGAAGAACCGCCAACCAAACGTCGCGGCAAAAGACGCGGCAAGGCATCCCGAGAAAAACGCGAGCGCGCCGGAAAGCCCGATGAAGATCCCGGTGATCGCGCCGCCGGCCGCCAGCGCAAGGACGACGTAGTCTGGCGGCGCAAGCGTCACTTTGCTTTCCTGACGGGAATCGTGTCGCGATAGCGCTGGTAGGCGTCTGCGACCTTGGTCTGCCCGCCGGCGTTGCGAAGAGCGCGGATTAGCCCGTCGATTGCAGAAATGTCTGCCGGGTTAGCCGCGACTGCACGGGAATAGAGCTCGGCCGCAGTGGCGTACTGCTTGAGCTTCATCGCAAGGTTGCCGGCCGCGAGGAACGTCGCAATTGCGCCAGGGCGAAGCGAACACGCCGCCTTGTAGTTATCAAGGGCGCGCTGGCTCCCGGCGGCAGTCGTGTCAGTCTTCTCCCAGGCCTTGGCGAGGCCGAGCGCCGCTGGATAGCTCAGGACGTCTGCCTTGTAAGCCACCTCGTATTCGCTGCGGGCCGTCTTGTAGTTGCCCTTCTTCCACGCGGCTTCGGCGCGGGCGAGGGCTGCAGCCGAAGCGTTGGCGTCGCGGCGCTGGGCGCCAGGGCGCTCCGCCGCGCGGCGGGCGATGTCGGCCTTTATGCCGGGGATTATCACGCGCTGCGCGTGAACAGCCCTAGGATCGGCCGTCTCGCCAAGACGCACGAAGATGTCGAACTGCTCGAGCGCTGCGTCGAGGTAGCCGTAGGAGTCGCCGCGATAGAGAAGACCGAGGTGGTAGCGAGCAGAGGCGTTGCGACGGTCGAGGCGGATTGCGCGAAGGAACGCGATCCGCGCGAAGTCGCGCCTGTCGCGCGTCATCTCGGCAATGCCAAGACCCGTCCAGCCAAGGGCGCGCGCTTCGGGCTCGAGCTTTTCGTTTTCGGCTACTGCGGTGAAGCCGCCAATGGCTCGATCGTAGTCGCCCGCGTAGAGCGCAATTTCCGCGGCGAGGAGTGCGACGTCGGGAGCGCCTGGATCGAGCGCCACGGCCTTGGCGATCGTCTCGGCAGCGTCGGATATCTCGCCGCGCTCGCACTGGACGCGAGCAAGCATCACGAGAGCATCTACGTTCTCAGGAGCGAAAACGAGACTTTTCGCAAAAAGCTTCCCGGCCTTTTCGAGACTGTGCGCCTCGTATGCGGCCATACCGTCGGCATACTCGCGGACTCCGTCCTTCGGGTTGCAACCGGCGAAAACGGCGAGAGCCGCCGAGAGAGAAAGTGCAATAATGCAGTTAGGAACGGATGATGGCGAGGAATTCATCGCGCTTGGCCTCCATAATCTCCTTGGTCTTTCCTTCGAGGTTGAGCCTGACAAGCGGCTCGGTATTTGACATGCGGACGTTCGCCCACCATCCCTCGGCATCCCACGCGTCGACCGAAACACCGTCGAGCTCGAAGACGCGCGCTTTCGAAGCGTAGATGGACTTGATCTTCGCAAGGATTTCCGCAGGGGGCGTGACGGTCTTCGTGTTGATCTCGCCAGACTGCGAATATTTCTTGAGCGGGGCGATGAGCTCGGAGAGGGGCTTGTCGGAAGCAGAGACGATGTTCGCGAGCGCGAAGGTCGCCATCGAGCTCGACTCGGCCGTGGAGTTCGCCTTGAAGTAGTAGTGGCCCGAAAGCTCGCCCGCGAAGATCGCGTCGTTCTGGCGCATCTGCTCCTTGATGAACGAGTGGCCGACGCGCGACATCATGGGCTTGCCGCCCGCCGCCGCGATCACCTCTTCGCAGACCTTAGTGGAACGGAGATCGTAGAAGCACGCCGCGCCTGGGTTCGAAGCAAGAAGATCCTGCGAGATGAGAGCGGTAACGAAGTCCATCGGGATTATCTCGCCCTTCTCGTCGAGGAATCCCGCGCGGTCGGCGTCACCGTCGTACGCGACGCCGAAAGCGTACTTCCCGGGGTTTGCCTTCATAAGCGTCTGGAGATCCTTCAGCGTCTCGTGGTGGAGCGGGTTCGCGTCATGGTTCGGGAAGTCGCCGTCATACTCGCCGTAGAGCGAGTCGTACGTGATGTCGGAGTCCTTGAACGCGGCGGACTCGGCTATGCCCATGCCGTTCGCGAAGTCGAGCGCGAGGTGAAGCGGGCGCTTCATGTGCGCGAACTCCTTGACGTGCGCCGCGTAGTCTGCGGAGATGTCGACCTTCGTAACCTCGCCGCGTCCAGTCGGCGGCTCGTTGCCGCTTATGCCGGCGACGAGCTTTTCGATGTCCTTGATGCCCGTTGCGCCGGAAATCGGCACTGCATTCGCCTTGCAGAGCTTGCAGCCGTTCCACTCCTTCGTGTTGTGCGAGGCAGTGATCATGACAGATCCGTCGGCGCCAAGCTTGGCGTTTGCGAAATAGCTCATCGGCGTCGAGGCGAGGCCGATGTCGACGACATTGACTCCTTCGTCCACGAGACCCTGCGAGAATGCGGCGAAAAGCGCGTCCGATGACTTGCGGCAGTCGCGCGCGACTACCACCTTGCCGCCCTTCCCGGAGAATCCGCAGAACTGCGCGTACGCACGCGCAATCTTGTAAAAATCGTCTTGCGTGAGTTCCGTGCCGTAGATGCCACGGATGTCGTATGCCTTGAAGATACTCATGGTTTTCTCCTTTTCTCGGTTGAACTTGTCCTACATTATAACAAAAAATTCACTTTATTGAGGCGCTCGGCGAAAAGAAAACGACGGAGGGGCTATCAGCCGGCCGCGTCTTGATCGCCGTGAATCGGGCACGCGCGGTGCCTTCGGGTATTCTGACGCCCTTCCTCGACGACTGTTTCACCGTAAGCGACTCCACCCCGACGACAGCGCCAGAGGGCGATTCAAAGACGATTCGCATCTGGACGGGATCGGAGCCCTTTGCGAGCGTGATGTTCGCGCTGACATGCCGAAGGTCTGGATCAATCGGAATCGACTTCTCGGCCACCACGAGCGCAGGATCGTCCACGACCTCTATCGTCTTCGGCACAAGAGCCCAGACCGCAATCGCCACGACGAGCGCGACTCCGGCGGCAATCGCCGCGACAAGCCGCTTGCCAATCGTCCTCTTCGTCTCGCCGCGCTGCATGACGCTTGAGACCTGGAAAGGTAGGTAGCGGAACACGACCGTGCCATCCGTCGAGTCATAGAGGACGTATGAAGAGAAGCACTTGCCGCCAGACTCGCGGGGATAGCCGACGGAGCCGGGGTTCACGATGTACCGCTTGTGTTCTTCGATCGTGAAGTCCTGCGCGTCCGTCTTGTAGACCGCGCCCGAGCGCCCTGTCACGAATATCGCCGGCTCGTGCGTGTGGCCGACGAAGACGAGCCGCGCGTCCGTCTTCGCGAAATTCGCCTCCGCGCCCTTCTCGTCGAGGATGTAGTAGAACTTCGGCGGATCGAACACATCGCCATGAGCGGCCACCGCCTTGTCGAGCGTGCAGGTGTAGGGAAGCGACTTGAGCCACTCGACGTCCTCTTCGGACAGCGCCGCGCGATGGCGCTCAACAGCCTCCTTAGCAAGGTCGATGAAAGTCGACGCGTCGCCTCGCCCGGAAACGGCGTCGTCGTGGTTCCCGGCGAGAACAATGAAACATTCCTTCCTCGCGAGCGCCACGGTCTCGGCGGGAAGCGGGCCATAGCCGACGACATCGCCAAGGCAGACGATCTTTTCGACGCCTTGCGCCTTGGCGTCCGCAAGGACGTTCTGGAGCGCCGTCAGGTTGGCGTGGAGGTCTGAAATGATCGCGTATTTCACAGTACCTTCGGCCTCCCAGCAGCGACCTTTTCAGGCAGCATCCGATTGACGAGTTCATTCATCCAGAACGGCAAGATGGAGAGTCCCCAAGAGGCGAGGCGCATCGGCCACGGAAATGCGATAAGCCCGACATTGCGGTTGACGCGCCTCAAGATGATGCGGGCGGCCTTGTCGGCCTCCATGAAAAATGGCATCGGGCACGTGTTCCTATCCGTGATGCGAGAGCGGACGAACCCCGGGCAAACGACAGATACCTTGATTCCCTCGTGACGCAGCATGCCGCGTAGCGCGAGCCCCCACGTCTTGACGCAGGACTTCGTCGCCGAATACGCAGGGCAGCTTTTCAATGGTCCGTAGCCAGCAATAGAGGCAGTAATCACGATCTGACCGCCCTTGCCGCGACTGCGAAACGTCTCGATCGCAGGAAGGACTGCATTGACGACTCCGCCGACGTTCGTCGCAAAAGTGCGCCGCACGTTCGCCTCGTCCTCGATGCCAGTTCCGACTCCCGCGTTCGCGAAAACACGGTCGAGAGGCGCGGCGGCATCGCACGACACGATCCAGTTGCGCATCGCCGCCTCGTCTGCGACATCGACTGTGTCGGCGCAAACCGTCGCGCCCGCCGCGCGGCACGCGTCCGCCACGGCGTCAAGCCGCTCGCGATTGCGTCCGCAGAGGGAAAGCCGATCGCCGCGCTTCGCGCACTCAAGCGCGAGCGCCTCGCCGATTCCAGAACTTGCACCGGTTATGAGGACGTTCATTGACATGGGGATTATAACAAAAAAGCCCCGGCTTGTGGCCGAGGTTTTTTTCGTGAGTTGGTTGCCTCGCAGGGACTCGAACCCCAACAAGCAGAATCAGAATCTGCGGTGCTACCATTACACCACGAGGCAAACGCCTTATCTTCTCAGATTGGCGGGGTCGACGGGGCTCGAACCCGCAACCCCCGGATCGACAGTCCAGTGCGCTAACCAATTGCGCCACAACCCCGTTGCTCCGAAAAGTGATAGGTAGTATAGCATATTCCCCCGACGGCCCGCAAGGGGGGATTTTTAACAATTTTACTTGGCCGTCATTTCAAATACGAGCTCGCCGCCAGCCATGAGGTCGGCGTGTTCGATCGTCTTGTCGAGGGGCTTGCCGTTGAACGTGACAGACTTCACGTACTTGTTCTCGGCAGAAAAGTTTCGGGCGACAACTTTTAACTCTCCACTTTTAACTTTCAACTTCGCGCAAGCGACCTGCGGCGCGCCGAGGACGTATGTGCCTCCGCACGGGTTGAACGGATAGAACCCGAGCGCCGAGAAGACATACCAAGCGCTCATCTGTCCGCAATCGTCATTTCCGCAAAGCCCGTCCGGCTTCGGAAGATAGAACTTGTCGAACACGTCGCGAACCCTGCGCGCGGTCTTGTCGCGCTCACCGACAAGCGTATAGAAGTAGATGACGTGGTGGCTCGGCTCGTTGCCGTGGACATACTGCCCGATAAGTCCCGTGACGTCGAGAACATCACCTTCCACCTTCTCGGGCTGCTCGAAGAGCCCGTCGAGCCGCTTCACGAACGCATCGCGCCCGCCCATCGCCTCTACGAGACCGTCGGGATCCTGCATCACGTGCCACGTGTACTGAAAGGCGTTGCCCTCGGTGAAGTCGCTCTTGTCACCATAGCCGAGCGCATAGGGATCGAACGGCTCGCGCCACTTGCCCTTCGAGTCCTTGCCGCGGGCGAGCCCGACAGAGGCATCGAATACGTTTCGCCAGTTGCAGGAGCGCTTGAAGAAGAACGCGGCATCATCGGCGCGGCCAAGCTTCTCGGCCATCTTCCCGGCGCACCAGTCGTCGTAGGCGCACTCCATCGTGCGCGAAACGGACTGCCCACCATTGATTAGGTCGAACGGATAGTAGCCGTACTTGTCAAGAATGTCCCACTGCTCCTTGTAGCGGCCTTCGTGCTTCTTCGTCAGCGTCTCCTTGATCTGCGCGTAGACGTTCTCCCAGTCGCCGGGAAAGCCCTTGAGATATGCGTCGACAAGAACGGGCACAGAGTGCGTGCCGATCATGCACTGGTTATCACGACCCCAAAGCGTCCATATCGGGAGATACCCCGTGAACTCGCCCTGGCGCTGCATCGAGCGCACGAGCCCAGGAACGATTTCCGGAACGAGGATCGTGTAGAGCGGATGCGCCGCGCGGAACGTGTCCCACGTGGAAAGCGTGGAGTAGTACGGCGACTGGCCGGCGTCTGAGATGTCGTTCGGCTGGATGAAGAGGTGGTAGAGGGAAGTGTAGAAGTTGCGCTTCTGGTCGTCGCTTCCCTCGACTGTCACGCGAGAAAGCAGCGCCTCCCACTTCTCGGCCGCGGCAGATACGACGCGGTCGAAATCCCATTCTGGAAGCTCGACTGTGAGGTTGCGCTCGGCGTCGGAAACTCCGCCAAGCGCGGAGAGCGCGACCTTTACCATAAGCGGTTCGCCCTGCGAAGCGCCAAAGTCGAATACGAGATCCCTCTCCGATGAAAACGGGCGGGAGAACTCCATCTTAAAGGCGTATGTGCGCTTGACCCAATTGTTGACGACAACCTTGCCCGAAACACCGGTCTTGCCGTCCGGCGCGACATCGGCGAAGCGGATGCACGAAGAGACAGGGCTGCTCCGCGTTATGCACCAGCGGGGGTCGACGAGAAGACGGCTGCGCGCACCCTTCGGATATGCGATGCGGTAGATGGCGCAACGCTCGGTCGCAGAGACCTCGACCTTGATGCCGCCCGCAAGAGTTACAGAGTAGAAGCCGGGCTTCGCGCTCTCGCTCGCCTTGTCGTAGGACACCGACTCGGGAACGGACTCCGCCACAAAGGGAAGGATCCTGACGTCGCCGAGATCGGGGCAGCCTGTGCCGTTGAGATGGGTCTGCGAGAACCCGAAAATCGAACTGTCACCATAGCGGTAGCCAGAGCAATGATCCCAGTCGCCGTTGCCGGTGTCAGGGCCCGCCTGAATAAGACCGAAGGGAACGCAAGCAGAGGGGAATGTATGGCCCGTGCCGGCCGTACCGACAAACGGATCGACATATCCGCATACTCCAGCGGCATCCGCCGCAAACGCACAAGCCGCCGCGCCGCACGCGGCGACGAATGAAATCACCAGTTTTCTCATTCTATCTTCTCCATGAACATAAGGAATCATACACCCGTCTCACTCAAGACCAGCGGAGATACCATCTCCTCGAGAATTTTCGTATTATAGCATAGTTCAGCAGCGACGGGGCATTGGAAATGTAATCAATACCGAACCATAAGACTTCTCCGCATCTCACGCGTTCACCTTAAATGGATCCATCTTCTCCAGAATCATATTGGCCTTTTCCAACCACTCTTGCCGACCTTTTGTCAGCGCACCTTCCGCCTGCCATCGCTTGGTCAGTTCGTCGATGAAATCATGTGCCAACCGATGGTCGACCACCGCGTTGCCTCGTCCGACTATATCCGCATAAAAAGCCTTTTCTGCGGCGAGTGCGGCAGCACGCCTTTCTGCCTCTTCCCGAATCCGCTGCTCGCGCAGCCTACGCTCCTTCTCTTCCATTTCGCGTTGCCGCTGCGCCTCAATGCGTCTGGCCTCTTCTTCGGCAACCCTCTTCCGCCTAGCAGCCTCATTTTCAAACGCATCAACAATCTTCTTGGCCACTTTTACGCCCTTGCCCAACATCTCAAAGATATACTTCTCCGAGATTATGTCGCCCCCCATCCAGAACTCTTCAGCATAAAGGGAGATCTTAAGTCTCCCAGTGGCAAATTCCCATGCAAATTCGTCATTCGGCGATATTTGATAATCCTTCGGATAATTCGTGATTTCCGATAGCCGACATGATGCTGTTATTCCCAAATGCGTCATTTTCAAGCAAAACATCTTCCGATCATTTCGACTGTAATAGTAACGATCGCGTTCCTGTTCCTGAAAATCAATCGCAACGCCTTGCTTTTCCAGTTCCGGGAACACTTCGTTCACCAATAGAGATGCCCAAAACGCCGTTTCTTTAGTGCCATGATATCCAGCAAAATCGAATAGCTGCTTCTGTTCCCGATTTAAAATCTGCAACCACCTCTCATCTTCGGGTTCCTTGAATTTGCGATGGCACCAAATTCGAAACTCTTTCGCCCGAGGATTCCATATCACATCCTTGCTCTTGTCTTTAAGTTCTTTAAGCCGTTTCAGCACTGCCTCGCGATTGACCGCCTTCTTCGGATCATTCAATGCGTCTACAATGGTTTTTGCCGAAGCCCCAAATTTCTTCTCCACGTCGGGGTGAGCGAGAACCGAGAACAAATCATCCTTCGAAAGGATTCGGCTGAGCACGACCGCCAGCCCTTTTGGAATTCTGCGGCCGTCATACAGCCTTTTCCGAAACGTTTTCAGGACATCTGCACCTTGTTCCGCCAGCTTCGCTCCGCTCGCCTGAAGACTGATTATTTGATCAAATGCGCAATCCCTGAAAGCTATCTCCAAGATCTTTGAAGTTCCATTCGCCTGGCTGTTGAGCGGCAAGCCCAATTTCTCCAGACGTTTGACCTTTCTCTCGTCTAAATGGTAGATCATCTTGTCATCCGCTGTCAGCCCCGCGATCTCCTCTTCTGTTAAGGCCAACCCAGCCAATTGCGAAGTGGTGCCATAAACAACGGCCTCTCGTGCTATCGAAGTTTTCTCGTTGTCCTCATTGATGAAAACCTTATGGACGTCAACGCCCGTCCAGCGCATGAGCCCAAACATTCGTTCCGCATGAGATTTCTTACGCGAATGGTTATCCTCTGGCCTTTGTGAATCTGAATCAACGTTCTCTAGATGTATCGTCTGAAGGAAACCATCCATTGCCCGCAACAGAACATCCTCAATGTCTGGCCGATCGGGAAGAACCACCTTAACTGCAGCTAAAAAGCCTTGCTCCATGGAATCGATGGCGTCAGCGAATCCCTCTGAACTCTTGTGCCGCCTGAAAAAGACATCAGCCATCTCCATGCTGTGGGTATCAGCTATCTTCCACCACGGAACAGATTCAACCGACGCCCCATTAGCCAACAGCAATCTGACGATATCGATTTGCTTACTTCTGACAGCCTCGCCAAGTGCACAACTTAACTCACGGGGATACTCCTCCCGCCAGTTTCCAGCACCGAGCAGCATCTCCAACATCGAAAACTGCCGATTATTCACCGCCACTAAAAGAAGCGAGTCGCACTTAGACTCTGGATTGCATATCGGCTGACCTTCTTCCAACCACCGACGCAGAAAATCGGAATTGCCCGATTCTATAGCCTTCTTGAGAGGTTCTAGCTTAGCATCATACTGCGTCGTGGGAATACTGATCATTTGCTCAACCTCCAGTTCTCATTCACATCGGCTCGGCATCCCGGCAATGAGGTATACCAGCCGCCTGCTATTATAAACTTCATTGCTTATCATCCCTCGATATTTTATCGATTTCATCAATCTTAGAAACAAGTTCATTTGCCCATGCAACAGCATCATAAAATGACAGAAGCACCTATCCACGAACGTTTCAGATCTGTGGGAACATATGCTCGTTTACAAAAGCCCGACCTGCCCCAGATTTAAAGTACTGCTCGAGATGTGCCGCAACATTCTTGTCTCGAACGGCTATTGCCGCATCAATCATCCAAGGCGCAAACTTTGATGTATGCGGAACCTGGCGCGAATTGTGCTTCTCAAGCCTTGCTTCAAGGTCGCTTGTCATACCTACATAGTGGTGGCTATGTGTCGCAATGTCTGACAGCATGTAAACATAATGATACCCTACCACTGCACGCTCCTTTCTCTTTGTCCGCCTCCGCGCGTTGCGCTTCGGCGCGACAGCCTTCCCCTTCGGGTTCGGCTCGCCGAGCCGAAGCTCAGCTCCGCTGAGCGAAGGGTCTGTGCGCTCCTTTCTCTTTGTCCGCCTCCGCGCGTTGCGCTTCGGCGCGACAGCCTTCCCCTTCGGGTTCGGCTCGCCGAGCCGAAGCTCAGCTCCGCTGAGCGAAGGGTCTGTGCGCTCCTTTCTCTTTGTCCGCCTCCGCGCGTTGCGCTTCGGCGCGACAGCCTTCCCCTTCGGGTTCGGCTCGCCGAGCCGAAGCTCAGCTCCGCTGAGCGAAGGCTGGTGGGCGATGAGGGACTCGAACCCCCGACCTTGACCGTGTAAAGGTCCTGCTCTAACCAACTGAGCTAACCGCCCGAAAAATCATGAATCGTAGAACGTCCCGCCTTGAGTGTCGATGCGCTCGGTCATCTCGTACTCGTAACGTGCGTTCGTCTTCAAAATCTCTACATATCGCGCCGCCTCCCACTTTGCCATCGGGAGGTCGTGCAGAAGATAATTGCCGCAGTTAATGGGCGTCGCACCTGGAACCTCGCCCTCGTAGTCGCGTAGATGCTCGAACGCGCGGAGCATCAGCGGCTGGAGCTCCTGCGGTTTCGGCCGCCCCTTGACGATCAGGTAGCTGCCGGTCAAACATCCCATCGGCCCCCAGTAGACGATCCTGTCCTTCCATTCCTCGTCATTGCGGAGGAATGTCGCGACGACATGTTCGATCGTGTGCATCGCGTTAGGGTGAATCGCCGGCTCCTTGTTCGGGGCCTTCATCCTGATGTCGAACGTCGTCGCGTAGTCGCCACCAATCTCGTCCACGCGGGATTCGTAGATTCCCGGGACGATCTTCGTGTGGTCGACCTGAAATGACGCTATCAGATTCATTAGTCCAACACTTTCTTAATGACGCGCTTTGCCTTGCCCTCGTTGCGCGGGAGAGCGCCGATCGGGAAGACATCGCCCTTCGGGAGGAAGCCGAGGCGCTCGCGGAGGTGCTTCGCGACCGTGTGTCCTGTGACGCCCGGCTCCGCCTCGACGTTGATCGTGACGTCTGTCATTCCGTGACGCTCCTCGAGGATGATCTGGAACTCGTCAGCAATGCCAGGAATTTCCTTCAGCGCCTGCTCAACCTGACGCGGATAGAAGTTGACGCCCTTAACGATGAGCATGTCGTCGGTGCGACCCGTGATGCGGTCGATCCTGAGCGACGTCCTGCCGCACTCGCACTTCTCGCGCGAGAGGATGCGCGTGATGTCGTGCGTCCTGTAGCGGATGATCGGCATCGCCTCACGCGTCAGCGAGGTAAAGACGATTTCGCCGTATTCGCCGTCGGGAACAAGCTTGCCAGTCGCCGGATCGATGATCTCGGTGATGTACTGGTCCTCGAAGACGTGAAGCCCGCAATGGCACTTGCAGTCCTGGCCAGTCGTGCCGACTCCGCCGGTCTCGGTCATGCCGTAGATGTCGAAGCACTCGATGCCGAGGCGCTTCTCAATGCGGCGGCGAGTCTCGTCGGAGAACGTCTCCGAGCCGAAGATGCCGACCTTGAGGTAGGGAAGATCGCGCTCGCCCTCTGGGCACTCGTCAAGTTTCTCGATGAGGCGCGGAACATACGAGACGACGGACGCGAAGCCCTTCGACTTGAAGTCCTTCATCAACTTGATCTGGCGCTCGGTGTTGCCGGAAGACGCGGGAACCGTGAAAAGCCCCGCCTTGCGCGCACCGTGGTAGAAGCCGAAGCCGCCGTTAAAGAGACCGAACGTCGGGATGATCTGGAACGCGTCGCCCTTCTCCAAGCCCGCCATCGCGTAGCAGCGCGCCATGCACTCGGCCCACTGCAGAAGGTCGTTCTTCGTGTACGCCATGACGACGGGCGTACCGGTCGAGCCGGAAGACATGTGGAACTCGAGAAGATCTTTCCTGTCCACGCAGTTCATCTTGAGCGGATAGGCGTCGCGGAAATCGTCCTTCGTGAAGAACGGCAAGTTGGCGAGGTCGTCGAGCGACTTTACGTCCTCTGGCGAGCCAAGGCCGCCTTTCTTGAGGCGCTCGCGATAGAACTCGTTGCCCCACACGCGGGTCAGCGACTTCTTCAATCCCTCAAACTGCACCTTCGCGTATTCGTCGCGCGACAGTGTTTCCTTCTCGCGGTTCCACATCGACATGTCAGACCTCCGTTGCGGCGCGGCCAAGGGCGAACGCCTTCTTGTTGACTTCGAGGAGCTTGGCCTTGGGGCCGGAGAGCATCTCCGCCATCGCCTTGAGCCATGTCTCTTCCTTGAAGGGGCAGAGCTTCGAGAGAGCGCCCGCGAGAACCATGTTCATCGTGCGCACGTTGCCTGCGCCCTCTGTCGCGATCTTCATCGCGTCGATGAGGACGAGTTTCTTGAAAGACTTCTTAACGCGGCCGTCGAGATCCTCTGGGCTCTTCTGCTGGCCCGACGAGACGGTGACGGGAACGAGGTAGAGATCGTTCACCACGGCCGTGCCGTCCTTCGCGAGGATCCCGGCGTTCCTGAGCGCCTCGACCTTGTCGAACGAGACGAGGATGTCGGCTGTCCCTTCCTGGATGATTGGCGAGGCAACGGAAGAGCCGAAGCGCACCTGGCTCGTCACCGAGCCGCCGCGCTGGGCCATGCCGTGGATCTCGGACTTCTTGACATCGAGCCCTGCGAGCGCGGCAGTCTTTGCGAGGATGTCGGCAGTGAGGATGATTCCCTGGCCGCCGACGCCGACGAGCGAGACGTTTACTGTCTTCACGGCATCTGCTCCTCGACGACGCGTTCGACCGTGATCTCGGGGTCGATTTCCTGGAGCCCCGCCTCAATGCCCTGCTTGAGGGTCATCATCGCGAACGGACAGCTGCCGCAATGTCCGACAAGCTTGAGATAGACGACCTTGCCCTCGATCTTGACGAGCTCGAGGTCGCCGCCGTCAGCCTGAAGCCCCGTGCGGAGCTCTTCCAGCTTGGCCTTGATTTTCTCTTCCATCATTCCTCTCCTTGAAATTTCGTGTATTATACCAAATTTTTCCCTCCGTGCGTGATTGCTGCGATGTGTGTTTGCTTTTGCGGGATATGATGACTATTATTTGCCTTCCAGTGCTGGTTTGCGCTATGGCGCGTTTTTCTTCGTAGAATCTGCGCTCGCCGATGTTCCATCGGCTCGCTTAACTTCTTGTGACCGCGGCCACGCGTCTATCCGACACAACCACCGACCCTAATCGACCCTATCACCGCTGGCGGAGTTCATATGGGGGCTCACTAGGTGTGGAAAAATTATGGTATAATATGGCCACGGAGGAAAACCATGCCGGTAATAGTTCCAGTCAGAGACCTAAAGGACACCAACAAGATTTCCGAGCTTTGCAGTCGGGAACGCCGCCCAATATTCGTCACAAAGAACGGATATGGCGATATGGTCATAATGAGCATGGCCTACTACGAAGAAACCATCGGCCGCAATTCCATATACGAAAAGCTCTCCGAGGCGAGAGCCGATGTAGCAGCTGGTCGCGTCAAGCCGCTCCGCAAGGTGTTGTCAAGACAGAGGGCAAAGTTCAATGTTCACGCTTGAAATCACCGCCAGCGCCGAGGACGATCTCGACCAGATAACCGACTACCTTGGAACAACGCTTGCCAATCCACCGGCCGCGACAGCTTTCCTTGACGAAGTAGAACGCATATCAGACACGCTCGAAGAAACTCCGCTCATCTTCCCTCTCTGCTCCGACCCTCAGCTTGCAGAACTGGGATACCGAAAGGCAGTCGTGCGGGCTTACATTCTCGTCTACGAGATCGACGAAGACGCGCAAGTCGTTCGCGTCCTTCGTTTCTTCCACGAATCCGAGAACTACTCCAGCAAACTCTGATCCGTCCATGGGGGGCAAGACCCCGATGGACGACCCCCGGGGGTAAGCGGTAGCACCCCTCCAGTAGCGCGGCAAATCCGCCGCGCTACACCTTCTCCACCAATTTCGTCAACTCGGCACGGAGGCGGGCGGCCTCGGCTTCGTCATCATGCATGACGGCGTATTCAAGCAGCGCATCCAGCCGCTTGATTTCCTCAACTTGTCCGCCGTAGCTCGCAAGAGCGAAGGAGGATTGTACTTGTCCGCCAAAGCCTTGGCGTAGGCGGATCGTCTCTCTGTGGCATCGCCATTTGTACAACCTTTACTGTGTCACAAGGTTCAGGCCCTGTTAAAATTATGGCAATCCCTTTTCTATTATGTGTTTATCAAGATATGTATGTACTTTGCCGTTCTTGTATACACATGGCAAAAGATATGTATACAAAAATGGCCTTTCGTATACATATTTATTCTTATCCGCCAATTTTCTCGTGATTTACAAGCAAATCCACAAGTTTATTGTTTATGTAGTAGTTCTGCCGCCCAATTTTGGCCTTCTCCAACAACCCAAGAGAAACTATTTTCTCCAGATATTTAGCCGCCGTCAATCTCTTGACTGACATCGCCTCCTCCATATGCTCAATCTTGGTATAGGGATGGTAAAATAGATGGTTCAATAGTTCATGCTTGTATATTCGGCCAAAGGCTGGGCGAAGGATGCCTTTATATTCCTGCATGATATCCCTTATCCCCTTAACAATAGAAATCGTGTGGCTAGCTGTAACCTCCACGCCTTTCAACATAAATAGTACCCAATCACGCCATGACTCTATCGTTCCGCCACTATCTCTGACATCTTGCAACCGGTTGTAGTATTCCTGCTTGTTTTGGGTAATGTATCGGCTCAGATAAAGAACTGGCAAATCAAGAAGACCATTGGCAACAAGATACAAAATACAGATAATTCGCCCCGTCCGCCCGTTGCCATCATAGAACGGATGGATGCTCTCAAACTGATGATGGATCACGGCAAGGCGGACGAGTGGATCAAGATCCGTCAATTCGGGCCTGTTTATAAAAGTCTCCAGATTGGCCATATATGAAACGACATCATTCCCGTCTTGAGGCGGACGATATATGATTGTCCCATGATTGTCTCGCAACTCAGTACCGGGGACTTTTCTGAATCCAGCCGTATTCCCGACTAATATGGATTGAATCTTCTGAATGACATTGTTTGTCAAGAGCAGATTAGAGCGGATTTCCTGAAAACCGCTTTGTATGGCCTCCCTATATTTGAACACCTCTTTAGACGCTGGGGACTTTTCAAAATTCTCAACCTTGAGGTCAAAGCGATAAAGATCATCCTGCGTCGTCACAATGTTTTCGACTTCGGAACTGTCCTTGGCCTCTTGCAGTGTAAGCGTGTTAATCAGGATGGATTCGTTGGGAATCGTATGGACGACGCCCTTCAATTCTGCCAATTGCCGATTGGCCAGATTTGCCTGTTTTAGTACGGCCTTGTTCTCCAAGTCGAACGACAACGGCAGTTTTGGTATTTTGTAATCCGTCATTACAGCATCTCCTTAAAACATCAAAACCCCAACTTTGGCAATTTTGCAACGATTTACTCCCTTACTCCTCCGATTGCCAGATTCTATCTCACCTCTCAAACTCACGGAGATATTATACCATTCATCTCACATTCCGCGCTACACTTTCTCCACCAGGCGCTGCAGCTCTGCGCGGAGGCGGGCGGCCTCGGCTTCGTCATCATGCATGACGGCGTATTCAAGCAACGCATCCAGCCGCTTGATTTCCTCAATCGTTTCGTCTCTCTGTGGCATCGCCATTTGTATAACCTTTACTGTGTCACTGAGCTTTCTGAATTCATATTAACTGTTCTCGCAGCTGATAAGCAACATTTGATTGTTGGTCAACAAGCCAATCAAGAACCACTATCATGTTTTCCCATAGGCCATCATTCTTCTTAATCTGCTCGGCATTATTTAAGACAACATTTAAAACAAATTCCTCCATCTTCCCTACCGTCCTTTTCATAGCCGAATCATGCCACCAGCTATTCTCTTTCAGTTTCGCGATTACCACAACCATTAGCCTTATAATTTCTCGCCAATACTTACTGCCAATTCCATTGCAAAATGATGCTAAAGCGGCCAAACATCCTAAAGAAGCCGGAAAACGCTTTATCGCATTTGAATAAACCACAACATCTTCATCTCTAAGTATTTCCCGGCTTGTCACATTTGACTTCCACAATGACTTTCCAAGGAAGAAATGCTCCAGTACGGAATTGTTATCAAATTCACACTCAAAGCTACTGTTTCTCAACATAGAGTCGATAGGCGATATTAACGCAGACCAAAGGCACCAAAAGTTATCATGTTCTTTACGCTCATCTTCCCCTGCAATAACGGCAGATAGGAACCAGTGGTCATCTACTATATGTGGAATCTTAAGAATTTCGGAAATTGATGCCTGCAATGTATCTGAGTCCATCAACACTAACATCTTGGCCAGATGCAATTGATATTGAACGGCAAATGCCTCTAAATACTTAACACCACGTGTGTGTTTGTCTTTAGTGTTTGCATATATATTACTTAAAACAGCAATAATACTACCTATAATCAGCTTCTCATATGTCTTAACGTTTTCTTTTGTAGGAGTTATAAGAAGAATTGCATTACCCAAAGAATAAACTGCATCTGGATCTGAAACAACTTCATTAATATCGAAAGAACAAACAGTTTCCAACTCAGTCAGGAGTTCTTCATTATTCTCGAGGAACATCAACAGAGGATTTGTACACTGCGACAGTTTCATTCTGTTTTGCGGCATCAAGAGATATTTTTGGAAGTGAGTTCGCAAATACAAATACTGCGTAATATATTGATCTACACAATGCTGATCTAAAGATTTACTATTGCGAACAGCCGTAAAAATTGCATCACAAATTCTATTATTTTCCATACCGATTCGATTCTCACACAGCATCGAGAATAAAATCAGCCCCATTGCAGCATCCGCTACCTCTGCATCTTTTGATTCGGTCAAAAGCGGCAACGCAGCCAAAGCAGCATCAACACCGTCTAGAAGCACACTAAAATAATTCGGCTTTAAAATCCGCCCTGCACATTCTAATATTATCCTTTCGCACTTGCTCCGTAACTCCACCTCAATCATCCCTGCATGGAACAATAATAAAGCCGAAGCCGGATACACAAGCGATGTGACGAAATGTATCCTCGGATCTGCTTTTTCGACAAGCCCTAGAACATATCTAAAATCATCAAGTGTTTTTGACATGTTGTTTTCATAACACATCAAACCATCAGCAATCTTCTCGCCCCTAATCTTTGCCATTCCCCACATCATAAGATTTTGACAAATATGATTTGGCAATACTTTTTCTTCAGCCTCCTTTCTGGTCTTTGTCAAGTCTTCCGGGACATCTGGAAATGACAGAAACATCTTTCGTCCATTGCAATCAACATACTTTTCAACATGTCGCTTGCGTGAATCCGCACGCAACACAAAGAAACGGTCTTCATCAAGCAACGATGATCCGTATTTATCAAGAAGTGTAAACATTTTTTGCCGACGTTCATGCTTTGCATCATCAAACTCCATCTGATATCGAAGCATAACGGATTCCAATGTCTCACTTCGAAACTTATCTTCCAAGGTTAGCCGTCGCTCTGCAATGCATACATCATTTCGATTACCATAAATATCATATAATGACTTACATTCCGCTTCTGAAATGACACCTCTCGTATGATCTGCCTTAATCATTTCCCGTGAAGTCATAATAATTGAAGCTAAACCAAAATATGAATCTGGATAAGCGAGAACGAGACTATTCAAGGCGCTTGTTATCGACGCTGACTTTGACTTCTTTATTGCACCAATTGCCACCTGTTCTAGCCATTCAATCTTATCCTTATAATTCGCAAGCAACTTGTGCATATCAATAAAAAATCGCTCAAGAGCCATATGAATAGATTGCAACAAATAAGGAGTAACAGGGCTACCAACACCGCGGTGCATGCACCACAAGGGTTGTGATATGTATTGCGTGACGGTTTCTCCATCTGGGAAAGATATTGTAGTTTTCTTTATCCCAATGTCATCTTTCCGCCAACCTGCCGCATGGCATACGGCTTTATTTACAACCTCAATGAGAAAATCCAGAGTTTTAGCAAAATCTAAATTTAGTAATATGTAAATAGGAGTCGCGTGGGCACTCGGGCAAACATACGAATCTAAAAATCTATCCGACAGCCCAAACACTTCTTCCGCCCATTCTGCTGAGTAATAATGATTCCGCGGTTTGAACCATGCCGCCATTGCCATCTGTCGCGTCAATTCAGGAAACTGTTTTATGAAATTTACATGTTCATACGGATGCTCAAGGACACCTTTATAAATCTCTCGCTGAAGGCCAATAGTTGACGAATCATAATCGTTTAATGTAAACGAAATAAATTCCTGCAATTCATTGTGAATCTCTTTTGAGGAGGCCGTAATTATCTTTGTTAAATTTCCCCAAGAATCATAATGTGTTTCAAATTCTTTGCCATCTTGGAGCGAAACTTTCATTGCAAACAAACCTGCTTTTCGCGCAACCTCCCCATCTGAATTACACTGAATCCATTCGCATATGAAATCCACAATTGGCCCAAGATCAAAGCCATGCAAACAAGCGTCGTTATCGCAAATAAACAAAATCAAAACCTCCCATGCTCGTCCACTTGGCTTTGTTAAGTAATAGCGCAGGTTGGCATTTGATAGCTCAGAGATTGGAAAATCTCGTCGAGGTTCTTTGCACGCGCAGCGAACAAGTTTTATGACCGAACAAAGGAATGCTGCCTTATCCGCAAAAAGCCTATCCTTATTCTCCGCCAAAAATGTTTCTGCATACGAGGAATTCAATATCGCGATAAGAGCTTCGTTTTTCCAATGCCCACCCACTTGATTTACTGCGCTACGCACAACACCCTTTACGCTGTCAATATCAAATTCCAATTTGTCTTTCAGCCATATTCTAAAGGCACGAATCATCTTCCTAGACTCTGGAATCTGTTGGAAAAACTCGCCCGTGCTCCATTCTCTGAGTATTTTCTCGATTTCATACTCAAGAGCAATCTCCTCATAAACATCGTGTGCAATGTAATATTGAGAAGTTGCAAAATCTTGCAATAATATTTCGCGCTTAATAAGCGTCTGAATAGTCTCCGGCAATGCTGAAGACACATCCAACCAATAATCATGTTCTTTTATGTGCTTTACCACCATCCTCTGGAAGTAAGCCGCTGCAAAATCTCCAACATGCCCACCTTCCACCACCAAAAACCAAATCTGCTTCTTAAAATCACACAAACCCGTCTTCTGAAATTCTTTGACATTCTTAATATATATATTGAGATAGAATGGAATTTTCAGGAAATGGAATGTGCATACTTCGCTTGGCAACCTAATACCAAACTCCGACTCGACCCTCCCAATCTCTGTTGAAGTAAGAGGCGAAATCATTTCGCGCTGAACATGCAATGATGACATGTTGGATGACAAATACCGAACCAACATATCACAAAACATAGTACGGATAGTGAACACAACTTTCCAACCGGCATCTACAAAAATGCGAATAACAGCGAAAAATATGCCTCCGTCAGACTCAAGGTTTTCTATCTTTTCTGCCGAATCAACAATAATCGTCCGATTTACTATGTCATTGGTTTCATTAATGACATTGCCTATAGCTGTATGCCAGCTTCGAGACAATTCACTATCACTGAAAAACCGAACAACCTCTTCTGGTCGGAAAACCCAAGTCGTCCCATTGCCATCTTGTATTAATTCTTTGATTACCCCAGATTTCCCAATTCCACCTTCGCCATACAAAATAAATATTGTCCCGCCTTCAGAAAGCTCTATTTTCTTTAAGAGTTCTTTACGATCAATCTTGAACTTCTTGCCGCCAACCTCTATAGAATCATGTATCGTTTTTAGAAAGCGCTTTTTACAGCAATCAATCTCATCAAACAACGCAAACATTCCATGATCATCAGAAAAATAATGACGACCGATATCAAAATATAGTTTATTTGAGAACGTAGCCTCGAAATGTGAATGGCAAAACCACTCTATCTTAAACCCAAAACTAATTGCAAGATTCTCCACCTCTCGCTGCGCGTTGGTCTCATGTCCATCATCTGCCGCGTTTTGGTTGCAGTCATGATCCATCGGCATAAAAAAGATTAGACGCTTTAGCTCTTTATAGTGCTTTTCAACCTTTTCGACTGCCTCTATGATATCTGATTTGTGGTTTGAAAACTTATCAAGAAAAAATTTCGATTGAAATCCAACCAATTCTCCATCAACTTCTATGGGAGAAGTTTCCAATGCAGGATGATCTCTATAGCGAAATATACCGTATGGTCTGTTGTACTTGCGACAAAAAATCAAGTAGCATAACCGCTCAAACTCAGCCGGAGCAGAATCACCAACCTTTGCCTGAAACTTGTGCCAATTGACAGAAATCATCGCACCTCCACAACTGGATTACATATCACTCCATCAGCTTGACAAGTAATCCGGTGAAATTCAGGTTTGCCCGCTAAAATTCCACCCCATAAGCCCAATTCACAGAGAAAAGTCATTGCGCTGGGCTCCCCTTCGTCTTTTCTGCGTACAGTTTGAAGAGGTGGGCGACGATTTCGGGTTCGGGCGTGTCGGGCTTGAGTCCGTAGGCGGCGAGAACGGCGCGGTCGTTGGCTTCGTGTGCCTTGCGGAGATCGAGCGGCATAAGATTCTCGTCATAGAGGTCGGCAAACGAGCAACTAGGGTACTTTGCGCGGACATCTAGTATGGCTTGGGCGGCCTGGGAAATTTTCTCGCGCATAGGCGCAGAGGCACAGAGGTCAGGCCACGGGAAGGTATTGTATACCAATTCCTTTGAATAGCGGTAGCGCATTTCCAATCGTCCCGCAACTGTGCGCATCCACGCCATATGGACGGACGATGTAAGAACACCAAAATGATATAGCGTCGCATTCGGAAGTATCTGCACGGCATTTGAAGCAATGGCCTCCGCACCCATGTAACCGATTGGGATGTAACGGCGACGTTCCGAAGAGACGCTTGGGATAATAAGATAATCAACCCCGTCCGGCTGTGTGATCTGCGCGAATAGATGAGGAACTTTCGCGTACCCGTTTGTTGTCTTTGCCTTGGATGCGAGACGGAAATCACGCACGGCGGTAACGCGTGCGTATAGAGTCTTGCTGTGCGCGATATCGGCAGGTGAAGCACCTTTGAGCCAAAGGCAATAACGGAGTTTGCCATTGATGAACTCTTCCGCTCCGATATAGGGACGAATCCAGCGGGCGATTTCTGGCTCGTCATCAAGGATAGCGTTTCGTTCCTCCGGCGAAAGAATGAAGTGTCCGCCATCGCGCGGCTGATTGCCGAAATTCATCTTCGGAAGCGATTCAGGAGCATCCTTCGCAGCAGAAACAAATATATTTGGTCCACCTGTGAGATATGGAGATATGTTATCGACGGTGAGTGGCGCAGGTGTGAATAGCGTCTTAACGCGCTTTGCATCTGACGAACACTCCTTTGAATGAAAACCCACTATAACGCAATGAACAGCCGCCTTTTCCGTGGATTCGTTGTCCCAACGAAAAGTCTGGTGAGCAAAATCTATTGTCACGCCATGCTTACCAATGAGGTCACCCCAAAGAATAGGCACTTGTGCACCTTGGCATATTGAATTTGTCGAGACAAACGCGCAACGCGCATCCATAACAACCGCTTTCTTGTACCATCCACACACATAATCAAGGTCCTGGACATCCTTGATGTCTCCGAAAAGCTCTTCGATTTCTTTCTTCTGTTCAGAGCCCTGCGCCATCATTCGCGCACCAACAAATGGCGGGTTACCCATGATGTAGTCAAAACCGCTCTTTGCGTTCTCTGCATTCTTTGCGGCTAAACCACCCTCTGCGCCCTCTGCCTCTCCGCGTCTCTGCGTGAGTAAACCTCCCCAATCCATCCTGAGCGCGTTGCCCTCGACGATACCATCGTAGTCGTGGAGCGGGAGATACTTCGGCGGCGCATGAAGGATATTCGCCGTTTCATTGAGCATCTTGGCCTCCGATATCCACAGCGCCGTCTTGGCGACGGACACGGCGAAGTCGTTGATCTCGATTCCGTGGAATTGCTTTATCGACACCTTGACTATGCCGTCCAGGTTGAGCAGCACTTCGCCCGGCTTCAACCGCTCGCCGACGACAATCGCCTCGTTCTCGAGCTTGCGCAGGGAAAGGAAAGTCTCGGTGAGAAAGTTTCCGCTTCCGCAGGCGGGGTCGAGGAAAGTGAGCGAACCCAGCTTATCCTGAAAAGCCGTCGCCTTTGCGCGGCGCATCGCAATCGCCCTTTCCGCCTTGATCGACTCCAGCTCCGCCGTCAGGTCGTTCATGAAAAGCGGGTCGATGACCTTGTGGATGTTCTCAACGGATGTATACACCATGCCGCCAGCGCGGCGCGTCTCTGGGTTGAGCGTCGACTCGAAGAGCGCACCGAAGATGGTTGGTGAAATGTCGCGCCAGTCGAAGTCGGAAGACTTGATTAACAGTTCCTTGATATCATCGTCGAGAGGCGGAACCTCCGCGTCAGAAACGCCGCGGAACAGCCCGCCGTTCGTGTAGGGGAACACGGCAATTTCTGGTTCAAGGTAAGGATCGCGTTCATTCTTCGTGCCATTGGATCCATCAGGAGTGTCGAGCGTGCGGAAGAGCGTCAACAACGCACGCCGGAGGTTCCTTGCTTCCGTATTTTTGAGAAGCGTCCATAAGGCGTCCTTCGGGAAAATGTCGGCGTCCTCGGCGTAGAAGCAGAACACAAGACGGACGCAAAGGCGATTAAGGGATCTGAGCGTTTCCGCTGAATCTGGGTCGGCGTAGCGTTTGCGAAGAGCGCGGTAGACATCGCCGACAATGCGCCCGGCCTTGATGGAGATGTCCATTTCCTTCTCGCGGACAGTCTTCACGGACGTGTCGACCAGAAAACCGAGGCGTGATATCTCCTTTGGCAGATTGGCAAGCAGTATCTTCTGCGGGTCTTCGAGAGGATGGTTCATGTCGTAGACCCAAATCTCCAAGAAGTTGCAGGTCACGATCCAGCGAGCTTTTTCGGAGAACGGACGTGCAATGTTGTATTCAAGTGCCTGCTCAAACGGTGTCTTGCCGCCGTGACCGGCCTGAGGCGCGTCGAGTTTTATGCCGCGCGCCTTGTGCTCTATCAGGACGCGCGTCTCGGGAATCCATGCGTCGAGGAACTTTGTCGTGTCCTTAAGTTGCACCGCCGACTGGAACGAGATACGCGCCATGACGTCATCCATTCCCAAAACATCCCCCAACAGGGAGAGCCAGAATTTCTGGTAGCCGCCAACTTCGGAATCCTTCGCAAGAGTCCAGAACTCCCTGAACTTCCGCGCACTCTGTTTCATGTCTGTTGCCATTATGTGAATATTATATCAAATCCTCTGGTAAATGGCTTTTGCATTAAAGTGCGCATGGAAACGTCGCGGCATCCTTGCCGCGGACAAGCCAGCCATAAACCTTTCGACTTTCTTCCATAAATCTACCCGTTCTACATGTTCCTCGGCCGCCGTAGCCTTGGCGAAGGTGGCTACACGGCTAAAACTTTTAGTTCATCTCGCCGAGTTCACAACCATTATACCAAACGAATCTTAAATCTAATCTTAAATCGTAAAAACTTTTTCGGCAGGAAAATGAAGCTTTAGGCAAGCAAAATTGCGAGGGTTTCGGGGTATGTCCTTGGCTGTCCTGGATGCGCCGCCAAGATGGCATATCCACCGAGGCCGTAGGCCGAGCCGCGCACGCGGGCGCTAGCGTGGTGCGTTCCCAGTTAGCGGCTGCATGCGTTTTCTGCCGCAAGGGTAAGCGAGTCGACGGGACGTCGGCGAGCGCAAAAGCTACGAAGAAAAACGCGCCTTATGGAAGGTCGGGGCAAGGCGACGCGTGCGAGGAGCGAGAATGAATTAGGGACAGCTAGTGTCAATTAGGGTCAGATAGCGTTAGGGCGCGGACGCGGTGGGGGTGTTTCGGCGGCATGCGAAGCGACGAAGAAAAAGACGGAAGCGACCCGATTTTGACGCGCCGCCATTTTGCCGAGAGGCTCGACGGCACTGGCAAAATGTAAAAGGCCGCAAAATCGATGTCGCCACCGGCTTTTTCGCCGGAGCTTTGCCGCGTATTCGCGGCAAAGCTAGCGAGCCCTAAGCCGAAACTCGCCCCGCCGCGGACGCGCGTCCGCACGATGTCAGGCAAAGCAGCAAGCGCAACAAGAAAGCAGCTACGCAACCTTGCGCTTGGCGAAGCGGCCTTTGGAAAGCGCGGCGCCGAGGAGGAGAAGGACAAGCCCTGGAACGAGGAAAATCTGGTAGCGTTCGCCAAGCCGCGACTCCTCCTCGTTCTGCTCCATCAGCGCAATCTGGCGTAGGCGCCGGCGGTAGATCGCGCCAAGCGTCGTCTCCGCAGTGCCAGCGGTGGCGAGCGGAACATACGCCCCCTTCGACGCCTCGGCAATCGCCTTGAGCGCCGACTCCTCAAGCTTGACCATCACCGGCTTGCCGTCGAACTTCTGCACTCCACGACCGTCCTCAGCCGGAATCGTCGCGCCGTGCTTCGGGTCGCCAATGCCAACGGTGAAAATCGGAATACCGCGCTTTCTCGCCGCCTCGGCGTTCTTGAGCGCCTCGCCGCGAAGGTCGCCGCCATCGGAAATCAGGATAATCGCGTTGTGGTCGTCTGCAGCGGGATCGAGCGCACTGAGCGCGGCACGAATCGCGCTGCCGAGATCCGTCTCGCCGCGCGGCACGGACTCGGGGCTCATGCGCTCAAGAGCGCTCCGAAGATACCCATGATCGGTCGTAAGCGGACACACCACGACGCCGGTGCGGCGAAACGCGACGAGCGCACAGCGGTCACCGGCGAGCGAGTCGATGAGATCCGCGACATCGGCCTTGGCGCGCTCGAGACGATTTGGACGAACGTCCTCGGCAAGCATCGAGCGCGAGACGTCGATTGCTATCACGACGTTGCGCGCGCGCGTCACCGTCTTCTCCATCGACTTGCCCCACTGCGGCCGCGCCGCAGCGAAGAGCGCGAGGAAAAGGCCTGTGACGATGCATGCGGTCTGCAGCCCGGAGACCGAGGATTTCGGCACATTCAACGTAAGCCGCGCGAGCGCCTTCTCCCGCCGCGCCTTCAGGAACGACCACCACAGCCCGGCGATCGGAACGAGCAGAGCGAAGATTAAAAACGCTGGATTCGCAAATCTCATAACTCTAAACTCTCAACACCCAACTTCAAACCCCTAATGATCGTGCTTCCCCTCTCCATGCCAGGGAATAAACTCTGGAACCTTGTCGACGCCGGCGGCGATGCGCTGGCGAACTGCCTCATAGACAAGGATCGTCGCTGCGGCGGAGACATTGAGCGAATCGGCCGTCCCGAGCATCGGAATCCTGACCCTTAGCTCCGCGCCGTCCATCCACTTAGCCGTGAGCCCGTACTGCTCGGCGCCAAGCGCAATCGCGACGTTGCCAGTCAAGTCGACTTCGAAATGGAGTTTCTCGGCGTGAGGCGTCGCGGCAAGAATCTTGAAGCCGCGCTCCTTAAGCCATGCAAGCGCCTCGTCCGAAGTCGCCTCGACGATCGGCACGGTGAACATCGTCCCCGTAGAGGCGCGGACGACATTCGGGTTGTGGATGTCGGTCGTGCGGTCGCAGACTATCACAGCCGCGACTTTTGCCGCGTCAGCCGAGCGGAGGATCGTACCGAGATTGCCCGGCTTCTCGATCGCCTCGGTGACGATGACGAGGGCATTCTCGGGAAGCTTCAAGTCGGCAAGCTTTATCGAGACATGCGGGCCAACCATGAGAAGCCCGTCAGGGCGCTCCTTGTAGGCGATCTTCGAGAAGCACGTCTTGGAGCAGGTGTAGACCTCTGCGCCGAGCCGCAAACACTCGTCCACCAGCCCCGGTTCGTTCTCGTTCTTCAGGTAGAACTCGGGGCAGTGGAAAATCGCGCGCGGACGATAGCCGCTGTCGAGTGCGCGACGGCACTCGCGGTAGCCCTCGACAATCATCTCGCCAGACTCCTCGCGCGTCGAGCAGCTGCGCAGCTTCACGACGTACTTGAGCTTGGGATTTGATGGCGAGGTGATTTCCATTGGATTACTTCGTTTCAAAAGGTCCGAGCGGGAGCGACGCCTCGTTGTAGAGCGTGCCGGACGTGCGGGGCTTGGCCATGTAGCGAACCTTCACCGGCTCGGGCACCCCGTCGCTCGAAAGGATGATCTTCTCGCCGTCGATGTAGTCGGTTTCAGACTCCTTGCCGTCATTGCCCTTGTGCTTCCTGTAGTTGAGCACCTTGGCGTCCTGCCAATTTCCGTCAGCTCCGGCAAGTTCGAACGCCGGCTTGCGAGAATAGTCCTGCGCATATACATACCAGTCCTTCACGTTGTCGAACGTGAGCGTCGCCTTGCCGTCGGCGAACGACACCGACTTAAGCACAGGCGAGTCGTCCTCGGGAATCGCAAAGCCGTAGTCGCGCTTGAGGGCGTGGACTGCGAGACGCTTTGAGACAATCTCCTTGTCGTTCGGATGGATGTCGTCGAAGTTGCCCACGTCGGCCGTGACTGCGAGCGCGGCGTTCTTCTCCTCCGCGCAGAACTGCGTCTGCGCCATGCAGATGCCAAGCCAGTTCAGCTTCCACGGCGCGAGCTGGACGACGTAGAGCTTGAGATCAGGATTCTCGAAATCGCGGCTCCAGCCGTTGTAGAGCGCGTGAAGCTTCGCGCAGTAAAGCTGAGACTCGCCGCTGTTGTGGCAGCCCTGGTACCAGATGAAACCGCGCATCGCCATCGGCGCAAAGGAGGCGACCATCCCGTTGTAGAGGACTGTCGGCTGCTGGTGAGCCCCGCCAATCGGCCCCTTCTTATCGGTCTCGGCCTTCCAGTCCCCCTTCACGGGATACTCCGCCGTGGCCTTTATGGACTCGTCGCATCCGTCGTATCCGCTCCTCGGGGTCCACGCGTCGATGTTCGTTCCGCCCCAGCTCGCGTCGAGTATGCCGATCGGGACATCGAGCGCGAGATAGAGTTCGCGCGCGTAGTAGAACGCGACGGCGGAGAGTTCCGTGCCGCGCTTTCCGTCCGCGCGGTGGAAAAGCTGAAGACTCTCCGGCGTGAACTTGCACCATTTCGCCGCGAGTTCCACTGGCTCCACGGACCACTTGTGCGGACTCTTCACGTAGCGGACGTTCGGAAGATACGTCATCGTCGTCATAAGCCCGCCCTTCATGTCGCGGTAGCGCGTGCCGCCGCCCCAGATCGGGCACTCCATATTGCTCTGCCCGGACGCGAACCACACCTCGCCGACGAGGATG
>Ga0256405_10003776_pt1 | contig 30411 bp, 28 predicted proteins | sample RumenRJG_02DNA_FD_189096 | JGI IMG/M metagenome (GOLD analysis project Ga0256405, IMG submission 189096) | Bovine rumen microbial communities from Lethbridge, Alberta, Canada - RJG_02 | ecosystem: Host-associated > Mammals > Digestive system > Stomach > Rumen | place: Canada: Alberta...
GTAACGAATTTGAAAACAGATTTGTTTAGCTGTTCTGTACGTTTAGTAATGAGCTCAGAATAGTTTGACAGGACAGAACTTGACAACTCTGCATAACTTTTGATAGTCTTTTTCGATACAGATATTTCTTCATACTCAACAATCTCTCTATCGTTGCTGGTTTCAGCTTTACCTTCCTCCTCTTCATCGGTTATGGCATCATCAATTGAGCGTATCTTCTTTCTGATACTTTCTTCAATACATTCTATAAGGCGAGAAGTCCTATCAACAAGAATCGACCTGTGGTTATGTACTTCATCATTGTCATAGGCTGCATTGTATTTGATATCTGGTAAAGACTTATCCTTGGTGCGTTCTTTGCTTGAAGCAGTAACCTTTCTGGGTTGTTGGTTGTCATCTGTTTCATTAACGAGATCCCACATAATATCCGTTAGCATATCAGCGACCTCTAAGCCGTCATACCCCTCGTCTTCAATTCGTGAGATAAATCTGTTAAGACTCCTGCTCGTTTGGGAAGGATTTGTTATTTCAAGATTGGCGATGTTATTAATGAACACCTTGTTTGACAAGCATTCTCCCTCAGATGTGGCAATATAACAAACAGACAAATCCTGTGCAAGTTTTGCTCCGACAAAGCCTCGCTCGTTTTCAATGGTTTCTATTTTGCATATAGCGATGTTGTACCCGTTATCAATAGCAACAAAAGAATCAGCTGGAATCATTTGGTCGCAGATTAAGGATAGCCTACCACTGTCATACTGTGCAGACAACACCTTATATTTTCTATGGTCATCATCAGGGCCGTCGGCAACAGCACGTTTCATATCCTTGACCTTAAAATCAATCTTCTTTCTAGCCTTTAACCCCAGTTCACTCAAGAAATCTGTATTGGATGATACATACATGATGCCAAATTCATCATTGATACCTCTATTCTTGATGGTACCTAATCCTGCAATAGTCGCATTAGCACTTCCTATGACACAAAACTCCCTGTCAGAGGTCTTGAAATGGAATATTTTGGCATGAAGTTGTCTGTCATATACCTTAAAGTTCATCTTGCCTCTCGCCGTTTCTTCAAAATCAAAGAAGTTTATTCTTTTATTTTCTGGCATTTTACATGGAGGAAGTGAACAAGCCCGATGTATCAAAACGTCGATTTTTGCATTGGGGCACAAGTCTGCCAATGTTACCAAAGATTCACCTTTCTCATCGAAGAATGGACTTACAACGGTCACTTTATGCACGTCCTGAAGAGGGACTATATCTGTGATCTGTTTTAAATAGCTTGATGAATCGTCGTTGTAAAGAAGTGCTGCGTACAGTCCACTTTGAACACTGCATAATCGATGTGGTACGACATGATATGTAGGGCTTAACATCGAGCAGTTCTCAGGTATCTCGCGAAGAATACGATTATTGTCAAAAGAACCGAATTGGTTAGAGAACCTATATAGATATCGCCAACACTCTTCTATTAAGGGACGATGAGCATCGTTGTTGCTATCAACCATTAATCCAGTAAACGCCTCATGGTTTTTGCCATGACCAGTTACCGTCAAATTACCTGTTCCCAAAACGATGAGAACGGCATCGTCACCAACAAAGATATTTAATTTGGGATGGAATGCACCTTTTGATCTGATGCCTTGTATGCTGTATTCTTTCCCAATCCCCTTCATGAAACGGGGATTCACATACTCCATCTCCTTTTCCAGTTGATTCGCATCTGCTAAAACATTAATGCTACATATTTGTTTCCTATGGAGCATGTTTACCAGATGCCTATCAAAATGAATCAGATCAACAGCATACGTTGTCAGAACAGCGGAGTGAAACTTGCCATTTTTACCTCCACTTGGTATATCCGTAAATATATGATGCTCAATTATTGCCATAATTCTGAATATAATTGTATGCTATATCCGTCAGTTGCCCATCAGAGTCGATGTAACTCAAATCCTGTAGGAAATTATAGAGAGAACCGATACGGGGACTCGTAGCGGTAGGATAACGTATTTCCACCAAAACGGCCCTTCCATCTTCAAAGATAAACTTTCGAAGGTCTGTATCTGTATTGCCCATCTTGCCAATAGCAATAATAGTATGCTCCTGCATGATTTGATGCACAATGGAAACTATGTACTTATCAATAGACAGTTTAGAATGAAGCGGCACATAAGATTTAAGTCCTTCACTTAATATTCCACGCTGGCGATTCAGGTCGTTTTCATTCTGAAAAGCTATGATATTTTCTTTGTTCAGCTCATATTCGTTTTGTAATCTAAGCAATAGCTTCAGCGATTGAACTGCTGCCTGAGTATAATCCTTTACATAGATATACTCCTTCAGTTTATCAAACATCTCTTCGATTTTTCCATCTACATTCTGCCTCCACTCATCTATTGAAGAATAGCCCATTTCTTCGTCCATATATGATAGCATCTTCTCTTTGATATCCTCAACAAGAACTTTCGTTGATGGATTATGCAAATCGGATAATTCATTAAGTATCAGGCAAAATACAGACTCAATGCAATAGTGAAATGCTTCGCACAAATAATAGAAATACCAGCCAAACGAAGCATCATATTCATCATCTTTATCCGCATTCAAAAAGCGGTGCTCAACAAAATCATCAACATCGATACCACCATCCAAGTCTTTCAGCATCAAAAGCACAGTCTCGCGACGCAATGAAGAACCATCATCATCCTGCTTTGTAAGCAAATGATTGAGAGCAACCCATTCTGCTGAGTTCACTTCTATTCTATTCAGACCCAATGGTAGTAATTCTTCTATTTCATCTTCTGCTAAGCTGCCTTCTACAATACAATCAATGAAGAGATCTCTGGCATCTTCATCTACACTTTTCCTAAATGCAGAAGCCAACGATTTCCCTTTGTCTCTAAGATAAAAACGGCCTTCCTCTATCTTGACCAGTTCATAATAAATGAGTGATCCTAAATAGTACTGGCCGAAAGCTCCAGTTTGGTATGTCCAATACTTATCTTTTGAGTCGTAATCACCACCATCTGCCAAATCATAAAGCCCTTCTTCAATGAGATTATATCTTTCCTGTGATACAAACAATGCACCAACGACAGAACCGATATTTTGATTCTTCATGATAAGTGCCATTGCCAGTTCAGCCCGACGTATGAAATTGTATTGGTGAATTTCTGTTTGGCCCTCCGTTTCTAATTTGTCATATTCGTTAAGGAGCCAACAATAGAGGCTATAATAACGGATGTGACCCGTAAGGTTTGTCATGCCTGGTAACAATCTACTATAGGTCGCAACGGAACTATTCTGTATTCCCATTGGGTCTCGACCTCCTTTGAAACCATCGTTAGTGGCCCAAAAGGGTGTAGTTATATCAGATTGCTTATATTGTGGCATAGTCGATTGCTTTTATTCCATTGTGTCAGGGCTGTCGTATAACTCCATCGCAGCTAGGGCTTCGTCATCATTACTAAAGCCTGAATCCTCCTCGAAGATTTCTTCTACGTCCTCTGCGACTTCTCTGTCTTCCAACTGTTCAATCTCCACCTTTTGCTTTACAGGTGCGAATGTCCCAACCTTACCTGCTTTTATGCGATGTCTCATAACTCTTATTTCTATTATATTTTATTTTTTTATCTTCAACAGAAGCTTACAAATCACCACTATATGATATATCTTTCCAATGCTTGGAAAATACCGTTTCACAGGCATCATCCAAATACTCCTGCAAGAACTTGAAGGGGAATGGATATGTCATCAGTTCATTCCATCTTCCGAATCCGAATTTTAGCATTCCAACAATCTCCATGATTTCTGCTTCAACTGTATCCTGATTCTCTTGGTGAAGGATAAAGATTCGCCGTGCCCTCGGCATCTTGTCCATCTTAGTACCTTTCGTTATCTGCATGTTTTCGCTGTTAGTACCAGCAATATAGGAATACGAGGCATTTGGTTCTCCATCCATTCCATCTGATTTCCAAAGATGGAAACCAATATATCCCCTTAGATATTTGTGAGCCTCATTATTCTTTTTTCTTTTGAAAAGAGCAATAGTCTCGCCATTATTAACGACATCATCGTATGCATCATTTATCTGAGAGACATCAAGAATGGGAATCTCGTCCGTATCTATTATAAGATAGACATTGCCGTTTTTCTTCAAAGCCATATAGTCTTTAGCTCCACGAATCTTATCGTAGTCTTTGAACTCCAGTGTTTCACGAACAAAAGTCTCAAAGTCATAGCCAAACATGCTCTGTCCCAATCCATACTCCTGGATAGTTATATCTCCAATTGAGTTCACAACTAATGAGGCACCATGAACAGTGCCATTGTTAATCTTATACCGGTAAAATTGCCATTTTTGCACCAGATTTACCAATTGTAATGGCAGTTTACGCTTAACAAGTGAATCCTTCACAAGAAGTTCAATCATGATTCGTCTTGCACTTGCTTTACCAATAGCATCCTCTTTTTCGTTACCACTGATTATGATATGCTGAAGGGCATTACTGCTGTGCGACAACCTTTCAAGCGATTTTGTATAATGCGTTTTTGGTAATTCTTCTTCCCGTGGTTCGCACAATTTGATAATCATATCGTCCCCTGTCGGTTTCGTTGGAAATGACAGGTTGTCTCCTATAAGGGCTTCAACCTCATTCTTTAATTGTTTTATAATAGAGCGGGAATAATCTGATTTAAATGGGTCATCAATAAAAATAGACTTGCCTTCTAAATAGTTCTGCATAAAAAGCAGCATATCCTTACCCGATTTGCACTCATCGTAATGCAGCACGTTGAAATCGCAGAAGCTAATGGTTACTATTCCTTTGAAATGCTCATTGACTAACTGGAGAACTTGCCATATCACAAATAGTTTGCCATGAGAATAGTTCTCTTGGTTATATGGCCAATATGGCACGTTGTTCTTATTGTCATCAAATCTTTTTTTCTTGATATATAGTTCCTGAAGGTTGAACTCTCCTTCTTTAACGGCCTTTATGACTATAGGTTTAACAGACTGTCCTTCCCATAAATATCCACCGACATCCTTGCTGACATGGAATACGCATGTTTTTCGTCTTGCAAGTTCCTTGAATGACAGCGGATTTGAAAAGGAAGTTGTTTTTGCCGTCAGGTTCATGTATTCATTCACCTCTACTTTTAGGCACACAAGTTCCTTTCTCGACTTAGGGACATTGAAGTTCTTATCATCACAAACCAACAAAGCCCCATCGTTATACATCATCTTGTCGGATTTCCTCTTGCCTAAAGAGTTAATAGCCAATGATGCAATGATTCTTTTCTGAAGTCTACTATCATACTCATCCAGTATGTCAATCTTAGAACTGATATAGTCGATGCTTCTTAGGCTTTCAAGCACTTCTGTTTCTTTGCCTTTTTCTGTAAGAATAAAGAAACGAGTTTCAGGAAATTTCAGATTCGCCCATCTTTCCCTGATTCCAGTCACGGACAGGCATGGCTTATCTGCAAATTGCTCGTAAGCGAGGTTCTTTGACTCCTTAGTAGTACCATAGTATGACACGATAGCATACTTTGAGAAGAAAGCTTCCTTGTCAATCGTTACCTCTATCTTGTTCGTGGTTAGAGGCAGGCTTTTGATGTATTGTTCGTCCGTCATCTGTATCAAGCGTTTACAAATTCTTGTAATTGTTGGATAGCACTGATGATAATGTTTCCATCTTCATCTATTACGCCACCAATTTCTCTTATCTCGTCCATCCCAGCAGAAGGAAGCTTAAGCATGTTCACTGTTATCAGTTCACATCCAAGACGCTCACGTTTAATCTTTCGTTTCTTACTGGTTGGCATATCACCATATTTGTCGTTATGATCTGCATCAGGACGCATATTCTTCACATCGAATGCAATCTTTTTACTGCCATCAGGATTCAAAACGACAAAATCTGCCAGTTCATACTCTTTCCCCTCCAGATGTCTGAGATTCTCATCTGTACAGTTGGTGTAGTGTAACAGGATAGCTTTAAAAGCTTCTTCACCTATTTCACCTGCATAGTCTGTTGCCAATATCTGAGGGTGTAACATCAAACCTCCAACTTTCCATGTTGTTGCATAACCATTCTTCTCAAAATATGCCTTTATAATAGGATTTTTCATCAAAACATCCAATCTTACGGTCGACGGGGATATTGTAAATGATTTGCCACTGTCTGTAACGCATATTCTATTTCTATGTTCTTTGTCACATGAGAAGGAATAACAGCCTTTGCTATCTTGGTTCCATAAACCATAGCATTTTGAGATAAACGTTAATTGTTTGTCATTATCATCCAGTTCGTCTAAATTTCCGATTACTGGTTTCGTAATGATAGTTTGCTTATAGCTTTGGTTCATCTGTTGGCAGACAAGCACATTATATGGCACATCATACTTATCTTCAATGTCGTCATCATATTCTTCATCGTCATCGTTATGTGGAGTATATCTGAGTGCTATCTGACGCATACGGTCAAGAAGTGATTGCGCCTCGTTGGCATTATTGTTTCGAATAATTTCATCAGGATCAAGTTCCACAGATGTTGCAGAACGGTGATCAATGATATGGTTTGCCAAAATACGAAATTCCTTAGTAAGGGACTTTTCCATGTTGGCAGCATCGAAGAAGGAATCCATCGATTTATCATAGAGGATGTATGTTATACGTGGCTTATTCCTTGTTCTGCACAAACGACCCACGGCTTGTTCTATGGTGGTTTGTGCCCAGGCAGACTTGTCTTTGATAATTCCGGGGTTGCGTTTCTCTCCAAACATGAAGTTGTTAGATATGGCATTGTAAAGCCACTGAGCCACTTCATTCTTAGAAAGACATCCACGTTCATAAAGCATCATTAAGACAAGCATGGCATTATATAGGCTCTTTTCATAAGTTGACTCACTGCCATCATCGCCCATCATCAAATAAGCCGTGGGAGACTGCACATAGACCGCATCCCAGTCTTTCTTAAGCTTGTCACCTACATTAGCCCAATTGTCACCAGCAATAAAATCAAGTCCTTCTGGAATCTCATACTGTAAATTAGTTCCAGCCTTAAAACTGCCGTATGCTGTAATCAGCATTAGTTTGGCATCCTTATCCTGACTGAGTTCTGGCAGAATCTTTGTTTCCACATCTTCCAAATCCTTAGATATTCGTATGTGCTTATTGTTCCAATTGTTGGAGATTACATCATCGAGGCTGCTTTCTTGGTCTTTATATGAGCCATCTATCAGGCAGCTCAAGAGTTGTATCTGGTCTTTGTCTTTGTCGCCAGTTCTGTTTTGGAAATAAATCATACTGTGAATATCATCGTGGCTAACAAACCAGTAATAAGCTTCGATAAATTGGAAAAGACGGTAAAGTTGGAACACATGGTCTTCAATATCCTTTGCACTCTTTTTGAGCTCTCGATTTGTTATTTTGAACCATTTTTCTGGCAATCCTTCTGATATTGCATCCTCAGAAAACATCAGCCGATATTTGTCAGGTAGTGTAATCGCGTTTTCTCTTTTATCCAGGTATTCATGCTTTTCTATTGGCACAATTTCTATCCGATGGCCATCAGGGTATGTTTTATCAACGAGGTCATCAAATGTCTCACGCTCCTCCTTAGACAGCATGTGTATCTTATCACCGAGAGTCTGCTTCAGATATTTAATATCGTAATTGCTGACAACAGACCATGAAGATGCCGTTGCAGAGCAGAGGACAATGGATGTATTATTCGAGTTTGCAAGGTCAATCAGTATTTTCTCTGGAGTGGTGGAAATCTCTCTACAAGTAAGTCTTACTCTATGTTGATTGTCAAGTTCGTCTATCTCTTCTTGATAAAGCTGCACTCCTTGAGAATATACTGAGTAATCAGGTAGTTTCTTTTTGTTATCATCACCTACAAACAAATTCTTTCTGTTTGTCATGAATTCCAACATCTGCTGTTCAAACTGGTACTCAGAGTTTATTTCAAATCTGGAAAACAAGGTGTGTATCTCTCGTTCAAGCGTGGGATAGCCTAAAAACTGCTGAGTCTCGGCAGTATTGTTGGCAACATCTTTGCTTTCCTGTTTAAACTTCTCACGGCTCTTTTCCAACGATTCTACTATCACCTTTCGAAGTTGTGACCTGATGGCTGTAGTATTGCTGATGATTAGAGAAAGAAACCTGTCAAGGGGAACTACTACGGAATATTCTGACAATAACAAGTCATCGCTGCTAGCGTGGACTAGACTTAAATGTTTGTCACCTTTCCTATAACAGACATACGAATTCGTCTTGTCCCCTTTTGGAGCAACATTTAGCTTTAATGCCGGGCCTGAGAAAAACACACCGCGCCTATATGATTCCAATTCCTCTATGTTGTCAAGGAAGATATTTTTATATGGAATAACATCCTTAAATGATCGTTTCCAGTTTTCTTTTGTTATGCTCTGTGCCTTCTTTATGCCTTTTTCCAGCATCTGTCCATAATATCTGTCAGAAATGGACTCAGGACTCTCCATTAGAGACTTATAGTGAAGGTAACCGTTATATCCTTTCAGGGATTTCAAGCCCTTGATAGATTGGTCAATGACTGCAGAGCGAATAGCCATCGCTGCTTGATCCGACTCATCAAAGAGAATAAGGGTTCTCTTGTTTCTGTCGGCCATATCCTGTAATCGAATCTTCTCGTAAAGAATCGGGTCTATTCCATAAACAGCCTTGTGGACAGTCATAAGCAGGACTTTCTTTCGCCTATAGTTTACCTGTGGATATGCTTCAGTGAGTTCCGGAAAGCGTGTTAGCATAGCATCTAGCGTAGCCTGCTTAAGTTGCTTCGTGTGTTCAAGATGCTTTCTGAACAAATCGAAGAACCTGCGAACAGTTTTTCTTAGAGCAGCTTCTCCTTCATCGATTTTACTCTGCAAGAATTCATTTTTTCCATTGTCGTCAAGTGTTTTAACTAAACTTGAAATACCTTCATATGTTTTCCTGACGATGTTATATGCATATTGCAATTCGTTCGTTCTGTATCCCTTTTGTTTCTGTTCCCCTATATGATAGAACATCCGATCAAGTAGCCGCTGGAAAGATCCGCTATTAACGGCTTTGATGACAACCTCAGGATTGTTTTCTATTACCATCTTGTCTCCAGAAGAGATAATACTCTTTTCTCCATTGATAAAGCGGTCAATCTCTCTGTTCATACTATCTACCAGCTTATTTTGTACACATAAGATGATGATGCGTTCAAACTCGTTGGGATAGTATTCACAGGTCAATTTACCGATGGTATATGACTTTCCTCCACCCGTTGCAATGTCACAAATATGTAATCCGGGGGTAGTATAGTTCTTGAAAATGCCTTCGACGTGCTTGCTTAGTTGCTCTTTATAGGTTTCAGTCATTCTTCTATCGAATTAAAGATTTGAAAATAACCAGGAATCTCTGATAATATTCTATCATTTGTCAGTTTCCTGTTCGAATCTATTTGGCCAAAAATCCTCGGGTTGCGGATAATCAATGGGGATGTACCGCCATTTGAAAGGCAAGTCCATTGCATCCAACTCTTCAGAATGCTTATCCATCAACCCATTCTCAACACTGTATAGATAGATATTTTTCAGATAGTGTACCAACACATTGAGGGGAGGCCAGACATGACGTATCTCTGTATACCATTCAAACAAATCCATGTTCCCTTTTGATGAATTACACGTCTTACAGACCATAATGATATTATCTATCTCGTTTGCGCCACCTTTGCTTCTTGGAAATACGTGGTCTTTGGTCAGTTTAGAGGGTTCCATCTCTTGGCCACAATACCAACAGTAGTTGTTCTCCTTTATTTTTGTAATATTGAACTCAAAGAGGTCATGGATGTTCCATCGTCCTTCTTTATATGCTTTGAAGGCCTTGGCTCGAATCATATAGCACATACGGTCATATCTCGGCTTACCATCCTTCAAGGCATAGTGTAGCATCTGGAGGTTGGCGTAGGCATAGTAAAGATACTCGCCAAAGTTCAGGAATTCGGGTAGTTTCTTGGGCATGGGCTAAATTACTTTAACACAATCATCTGAGACCAGTTTTGACTTGTCTTTTATCTTGTCGGGAAGACCTGGTCCTTGAACAATTTCGCCATTCTGTTCTTTCTCGAACAAACGGCTATTCATATTTAGGAGATATTGCAGGATGTCTGCTTCACGGCTCATTCCGTATGCATCCCTGACAGCATTATCAAGTCGAACCTGAACCTCTGATACAGGATTATCAGGAGTATCATCCATTATGCGATAGAGCTGACGAAGCGTATAGTGATGTTTCTCCATCATATCATTGCGTTTGTCTCGCAGAGCCTTAGCTTGTTTAGCCACCTCTTCAATCTGCTTTATCGTAGGATTCTGTGGCCAAGGGAACGAATCAAAGACTGTATCTGACGTGTATCTCCAATCACCCTTTAACGTAGAGCATCTTGCTACAAACCATTCCCAATGAATAGAGGATTGGAGGATGCCAAAGGAATAATCATCGTCAAGAGGGAAAGCTTGTAAAGCAGCATTGGGATGTATCTCACTACTGATGAATTCAAAAATAGGTCGTTTGGTCACACATGAACAGACGATATAGCGATCTATCGATTCAATGATATCCATCAGTTTGTCACGACTTCTAAACAATTTGAACCATGTTTTAAATGCATTTTGATGGTCTTTCTTTTCCCTGTAATCGGGCTTTACCTTCTTTGCCTCTTCGTTACGTTCAATTTCCTTGTCTGCCTTTTCTTTGAACAGAGGATATACATATTTATGAATGTATTCATATAGATCTTTATATGCAGCCACTTCAAAAACATCCTTAGCCTTGCGGAAATCTATAACATAGCGTTGGGGCTGAGACTGATACTGACCTAACAATTCTTCACCTATCAAGTAGGGATGGATGACTTGCCTGTTCTTTTCGTCCTTTAGGTATTCCTTCGCCTGTTCTTTGGTAAGAAGGAAAAATTTGTTGCCGTGAGTCTGACCTTGATAGCAGGCTGTGGATTGACTATTGCAGAGCAATTTCCGAGCCTTCGTCACATCAGATAGGCTCAATGCAGAATTAATCTCATCCAATTCATAATCCTCGAATGGCGAATCTTTGCTGTCGCCCACTTGGAACGTTAAGGTCTTCTTTCGTTTCTCTTCACCCTTCTTCCATGTGGCAATCGAGACATAAACGGCAGCATCGCCGGACCATACTTCTGTTGAAACTGAGTCGAGTATGGTACCACCATTTTCTACGATATAGTCAAGGCCTCCCATACGAGAATAGTTCTGGCGGATGGTATTGGTGCCAACAAGACCTGCATACTGGCCATCTTTCATCAATTCGTGTGCCTTGCGGAACCAATAGACACAGAAGTCGGCACGACCAGGTACATCGGGGAACTTTTGGTGAAGGCTGTCAACATAAGCAGCGCCCAATTCCTCAATCATTTTATTTTTTGATTGGTAGGGAGGGTTACCTATTACCACATCAAATTCTGGCCATTCATCAAATAGAGCGTCTTGACACAGAATGTTTTCGTCCATATTGTCAAGAGGTAGCGTACTGTCGAAATTGAAAGAACTGCCATAATGTTGAGAGATTCGCTTCTGATAATTGGTCTCGCAAAGCTCCTTGGCAATCATCATAGTCATCTTTGCCAGTTCAACAGCCATCGGTTGAACATCTATCCCAAAGAACTGTTTAGTGCTGATAACTGATCCAAAAGGGAAAGATTTGCTGTTGATACTCGGGAACTCAAAAAGACGGTCGATAACCTGACACTCCAAATCCTTCATTTCGCGATAAGCCACAAACAGGAAGTTGCCACATCCACATGCCGGGTCAAGCACACGATACTCACCCATCTGACGACGTACATCCTTCAGCTCATCTATGGTTTTTGCTTTGGCAATCTTTTCTTTCCAAGGGCGGATAATGGTAGGCGTAATAACACGCATCATGTCCTGTTCACTTGTAAAATGTGCTCCATACTTATGACGTTCATTTGAACGCATGGTACCTTCAAATAGAGCACCAAAAATGGAAGGGTTGACGTTTGTCCAATCTTTATCGGCAACCTCTTTAAGCACTTTTAGGCAATGCTCATCAACGTCAACAATGTCAACATCATTGAACAAACCGCCATTGAAATAACGGATATCCTTGAACTTTCCACCTCTTGCAGGTCTCTCGCTTGCCATCTGACGGAACAGATTACTAATCTCATCGTATGGATTTGCCTTTCCGTCGAGGCAATCTTGCAGGATTTGAGTAAAGAACCCCTTGGGGAGTAATTCTATATCTTCAGAGAACAAAGCCAGTACGCATTGTAGGATGAAGTGCTGAGTACGAGTAACATCTTCTTTCTTCTCAAAAGTGAGATACTGGTAAAGCTCACCTATCAGATTGGCAGCTTCCTTAGATACACTTTCCGTGTTGTTATTAAAGATTGGAGTATTTCCCTCCAAGAAACTCATACAAGTGTATCTTTCTGGAAGTTCATCAATGGTCACTTCGTCAACCTTGTTGAACTCGTCATAGATGACAAAGCGCTCGAAGTTGCAGAGTATTACATATCGAGGTTTCCTGCAACCAGGCCCAATATCAATGGAAGGTCTGAGGTTATCCCAATAGTCACGGGCTTGCTTGAGATGAGATTCCAAATCCTTGATTTCCTTTTTCTTCATCTCTATCAGAACACCGTCTTTTCCTGGAGGACTCCACAAGCAGTCAATATAATTTGTCGTGTTGGTATCGGCAATTTTGATACGTGCCTCTAACTTACCTTGGGCCTCGTAGATTCCCTTTTGTCCGTATGCACGAAACAGACGGTCACAGAAAGTCTGCGCCTGTCCTCTTTCATCACCATACAAATCATTCTTGACGAAAGAAACGAAATCTTCTATATCTTGTTTTCTCATTTCATACCCTCCTCATCTCTTTGTTGTTCATTTCTCTTTCTCGTTTCTGATTTCATCCAGCGTCTTGCCATTATATGTAAAATGGGCTGGACCTTGATACTCTTTATTCTCGCTGTCTTCGTCAGGCATATAAATCTTGCAGAAACGAGAGAGCGTGAGAATCTGGCCGTCATAATCGACGGTATTATCAGAATTCACCCTTACTTCTTCACCATTAGGAGCAAAGATAATCGTATCGCCAGGCTTCAAACCAATCATTGAAAACTTGAAGGGGGCACGACGTGGCTTCTTTGCAGGATTAGCATCCTCAGGGACAATTCCAAAATTGGCATCAACAAAACTTAGTAGGGGCTTATACTCCTCTTGTGAAATACGGATTGCCCCTTGGGGCGCACCTTTCAAGCCATTCTTTAGCAGAACAGGCAGCGAGAATCGTTTATCTTCTACCGTTCCGTTCACTCTGATAAGAACGAAAAGACCGCCCTTAGCTCCATATTCTTTGTTGGATTCGCCTTTACCATTAGAGAATTGTTCGTCCCTATCCATCACCTTGGAATAAGGCAATTGACTCTCTATCACATCAAAGCGATAAAGTATAGCCTTATCCGGGTCTGAACTATAAACATAACCTCTATCCCCTTTGGCAATACGCTTGAAGTTGCTGGATATTCGCCAATATACCTCACCATATTCAGCAAAACATGCTTCCAAATTGAAACGCTTTCTGCTCGATGGTAATAGCCAAACGTTATTCTGCTCAACGGATTCTTTCTTAGGAGGTTCCTGCGGTTGTGGTGATTCCTCTTCAACTTTCTTTTTCAGGAAAATATCGAAACCTGCGGCACAGATATAGTTCTTGGCTTCTTCAAATATAGGTTCCAGAGTATATATCTGGTTGCGCTTTAAAGGAGGTTGTTGTGGCACTTGCTTGTTTTCTGACAGGTCGTAATATCCTAACTCTTTCAGGGCCTCATAAGTCTTTGCCTCCAACCATTTCACTTCCGTTGTGGAGAGCGTATCTGTAGTGGAATGGAATACGATAGCTTCGGTCCAGAAGTCCTTAGCTTCATGGTTACGCAGTCGTTTGATGGAGTCATCCGTCTCACCAATGTATAACTGTCGCTTGTCCCTATTAACCAAGATATACAAGGCAGGTTTGTTCAGATCGTTGGAGTATTCTGACACAAACTTTTTGTCTGCTCTGTCAATCACAAACAACTCAGTCACCTGATTCTCGCACATGATGATGCAAGAAACTAATGTATTATCGGGAACTAATATCTGGAATACCTTTGCCATATTTTTGTTATTTTTTTAATTCTTCTTCTTTCATCTCCGAACCTTCTCTGAGGGCACAAAATCTGCCTGTGTTACGCCTACACTACACTCTTGCTAGCCCTTGCTACATTCGAAGGAGTTCATTAACGTTTACCCCAAGGCATCTTGCAATATCCATCAGATTTCCGAGATTGGGCTGAGCAGAATTTGTACACCACTTAGAAACAGTTGCAGGATCTTTGCCTAATTGCCCTGCAAGCCATTTGTTCGTGCGGTTCTTCTCCGCAAGAACAACTTTTATCCGATTCAGGTTTTTAGTTTCCATATATACATTATTGTAATAATAGGCTACAAAGATAGAGCATTTTTGGCAAAAATCATAATCTTTTGCCAAAAATATAGTCGTCAACAACAAAAAAATGTCCTTTAAGCCAATCAAGGAAATACGTTGTATTTCCAAACAGACTTTGATTTTCTTTTAAATCCTCTTTGCGTAAGACGTTTATCTGAATTTTCTCAGCAAAGTTACGAGTGCCATCCAATTGTTCAAGGTCAGGCCGTTGGTTTTGACTAAAATCTCCACACTTATAGGTAGTATTTTGGTCAAAAACCTTGCACTTATGTCTTTCCTACTCGTTCCTTTGCACCGAAAATTTTAGTTAAACGCCCTACTCCAGGAGGAGATTAAATGGGGAAAATAATATTTTTAATTATGAGCGAGTACAGAGAACTTACAGAGCAAGAGCAGCAGCTGGTATTAGAGCAGCGAAGAGGTAGAACCAGTGCAGAGAGAGAGGCTTATAGACTTCTCCCGGAGTGTATGAAGCAGTGTGTTGAGAGGAACTCTCCTGTTGCATTCGATGGACATGCAGCTTTTTATCCCGACTTTCTATTCCGCGAAGCTAAAATCATTATCGAAATTGACGGTGACATACATCGATTTGAACCGCAGCGATCAATCGACATACACAGAGATTCCGTTTTCAGAAATCATGGATTTGATGTAATTAGAATTTGGAACGACGATGTATGGGTACTGGCTTTTTGGCAGAGTCTGAAAGAAAAACTGTCTGAGGTCAATCCTACCGGCATCAAGGCCGTCGTTTTGGATTATATTAACGAACTGGACGTGCAAATCAATCAGCTTAAAGAGGGCTGTAAAAAAATTCATAACGACAAGGAGGAGTATGTCTTTTTCCCGAAATCACCATGCTGGAGAATATATAACACTCAGGCCCTTCACGAAGTCTTCATGTGCTAAATTTATTGACAGGAACTAAATATATAAACGGCAAAATGAAAAATGGTTTAGACAAATATTTCATCAACAACATTGTTAACAATATATTTGCAAAACACATACGAATAATTGTTGTAAATACGATCAAAATGGCATCATACGAATGCTGGCCTAAGAATCATGAATACAATTAGAAAAACGAAATAAAAGTTTGTGACAAACAGACCATCTTCGTCAGTATATTACCATTCCAATTTCATTTCTACCCATCCAACCATGCGTAGAAAACATAAGTACACCAAAGCGGAAGCATACTATGTTCTATGCTACCGACAGTACATGACTGCAGTTACTGGTGAACCGCAGTTCATGACAGGTGGCATCCAGGAGCTTGCCAACTCATGGTCATGGGCCAGAGATTCCGTATCGAGATTTATTACGCATCATGTAAAATCTCAAGTTGCTATAACTCTCAACATTTCAACCTCTGTTGTTGTCATCCTGACAAACATCGAAGGTCTACCGGACCTTCCAGAAAACCTTAGACCAAAAAACAACAACCAAACATCAAACAAATCTTTCCTCGACAATTCCGAGCGTACAGACGTTCAAAATTCGTCTCTCCCTGCTCCCTTCACCTCAGAGGTTCCGGAAGCATCCCACGACCCTACAGGTGCCTAAGTTGGCCATTCTGTGAATGTCCTCCCTCGCGCTTGAGCGAAGGTTCGATAATCGAACCACGAAGCCTAATACGCACTTTTACCAATAACGTGTACTATGTACACCATTGAAAAAGATGCATCACCGCCTTCCCGACAGGGGGAGCAAGCTCGCGGCTTATTAGGCTCAGGGTTGCACCCCAAGACCCTGCTGGTGCTAATTTTTGCAAAATGATTCTTTTGAATTTCGCAAATTAGATCTACACCTATTTTTCGTGTTTAGACTCAAAACAGGCCTAACCCTTGCATTATTCACCAAGGATATTTCAAAAGCATCACGAACCAGTATAGGTGTCTAAGTCGGCCATTCTACGAATGCCCTTCCTCGCGCTTGCGCTAATGTTCGATTTCCGAACTACAAAGCCTAATTTGTACTTTTGGGTTATGAGTGTACATAGTACACGACCAAAAAGACACATCAACTCCTTTCCTGATGGGAGAGCAAGCTCGCAGATTATCAGGTTTAGGGTTGGACCCCAAAACCCAGCTGGTGTTAATTCGACTTTGAGGCAAAGAAAGGCAACGTTATGCCAATCCGACAAACCACAACCATTTATTTCCGAATAAAATTTACGGACCAATTGTACATTCAACAAAATATGGATACCGAAAATTAAATTGTCGGAAAGATAAGTAAAAGACACAGAAAATACGCAAAGAAAACATCATGGACTTAGTTATGATAGTTGGCAATAGATTTGCTGTGTTTGTAGGATAAAGTCTCAGTCTGTTTTAAGTAAAAATTTCTAACACGCCAACACCTGTAAACATCAGTGAATACATAGATAATAATTTCTGTGTCCATGTAGCATAAGATGATTTCAAGGATGGCAATTATCATACTCAGCTTTCATAAAACTCATCGCTTCTTTTGATTGTTTGAGTAAACATGTCCCCGAATTGATAGAATAATTAGCAATTTAGAGTGGAAAGCTCTTGAAAAATCTTAAAATCTTTGGTAAGTTGAAATAAAATGATTAATTTTGCTACGGAATTAACCCGAAAGGGATGCGTTCTATAACATCGAGGGTGAAAACAGAAGCGTTATGCTTGTCTTATTATTGCAAAGCCTGAGAAACTTGACAATAAAAAGTACAGACGACAGCGTAATTAGCTTCCACGTTATGCGTGGACTGCTATTATCGTGTCTTGTACTTTTGGGATTTCTCAGGCCCCAGCAATAAGGATACGAAGTAGTTCACGCTTCTTTTGTGCCCGCATGACAAAAAGAAAACTTAAAACGTGATGTAGATTGATAACAGCATTCTGTACTGATTGCTATTTTGTTCTACGAAAAATGAAGAAATTATAACCAAATTATATAAAATATGGGTGAATCTATTTATACTCTCATCCGAGAGGAAAAGCAAGTGAATGACTGGCTGTTAAACCACAAACTATCGGCCAAGCTTAAAACAATTACTGCGAAGGTTGAAGAAATGGTTCGTAATGAATCGGATAGCAACGTAAGTGTTGACAAAGAATTGCAAGGCTATTGTGGAGACTATACTGAAGTGAATAATCAACTTCAAGAAATCCAATTACTGAGAGACAAAGAGCAAGACGCTAAAAGTGGATTGATTGGAATTGCTGTATTAGCTATTATTGTAATAGGGCTCATTATTTGGGTATTTGTATAACATTATGGGAACTTGTTATTTTCCAATTCGAAATAGACAACTAAAAAATCAAAGGTAATGAGTATTATTCAAAATATGATGCTTGCTTTCCAACAGCTAATTGGAAGTAAAAAAAGTATTACAGAACAAATAGAAGAAGCAAAATCTTCTGCATTAAATAATATAAAGACAATTTTCTCATCGGCTGAGCACAAGTTGGCTGATGAAAGAGTCCAAATCGGAAATGACGCAAAAGCATTTTTTCGCATCAGGAGTCAACAGCCTTTATTCTCCAACCCTTTGGCTTGGCAAAGCTATCAGCCTATAACAGAAATTAATAAAAACACATTCCCAGACCGCATTCTTGTAGGATATTGGACTGACTACAATTCTATTTGCGTCAATAAGGAGCCAGAGATAGTCGTTCCAGCGTATCTGCCATTCTTTCAAAATCAACGTGCCATCATTATAGACGTAAATAATGCGACTGAAGATGCAGGCCTCAGTTTAATGAAAGCAATTATTGAGCGCATCTATACCATTATTCCCCATTACACGAAGTTTACTCTCATAGACCCTCAAACACATGGAGCAGCATTCCCAATGAAAAGAGATCTTGAGACAAGACAGCAGGATACAGACATCTATCATCTTCTTGATGCAATCATAGCTGATGCAGAACAGATTACCACATCTGCTGCCCTGACTAAAGATGATTATTTCAGTTCAAGGTTGGAAACAATTACGATGAACGAGAAATTTGAAATAATATGTGCAGCAAACTTCCCAAACAGAAGCGGCTATGATGCCAGAACAATAGACAGACTGGTCAGCATCGGTAATATTGGATATGTTTCTGGTAAGTACCTTGTTATTGTGAACAATCAAGACAAGAGGGACGAGCTTCCTCGCGATTTTAACATAAACAAGTTTGAAGGTGCAATCCATATAGACTTAACAAGACGCAATACATATATAGGGGATTATGCGGGATTAGATGACAATGCGTCTCTTGTTTTCCTGCCTGAGGAAGAATGTCCAGCATCGACATGGAAGGAAATAACAGATAAAATTCGAAAGGACTTTGAGCCAAAAGAGAGGCCAATAACTTGGGAAGATCATATCGATATCCCTGAAGAGAAAATCTGGAGAGAGTCTTCAAAAGAAATTATAGAAACGCCCATTGGTGATGCCAACGGCAAGAGCTTGTCAATTTGGTTTGGCAAAAAAGGCGATATTCTTTGTTCGCATGGGATGCTTGCAGCTACCACCGGTGCAGGAAAATCAAACTTCTATCATGCACTTATTTTAGGTCTGGCCAAACGCTATAGTCCTAAAGAACTGCGAATGTATCTGATTGATGGAAAAAATGGTGTTGAATTTGATGTGTATAAATCTTTGCCTCATGCCGAAGTTGTCTCACTGAAATCATCATCAGAACTGGCAGGCTCGATTTTGAAAGAACTTGTTGAGGAAAAGAAACGGAGAAACACGATATTTGTAAATGAGGGTGCCAACAACAATTATGAAAATTACATAAAGGATCCTGATCATGAAATGCCGCGCATCTTACTTCTTATAGATGAATATCAGGTTCTTTTCGAAGGAGAAAATGCGATTGAAGCATCAGAAAATCTGCAAACATTGGTATCACAGGGCAGAAGCGCTGGTATTCACTTACTATTGGGCAGCCAGCATTATGGCACGCCAAACATGATGAATAAGGACAATATTTTTTCGAATATTCAACTCTTCATAGCCATGAAGATGACTATGGACGACCGTTTATCATTAACCCAGTTTGGAAGAGAAGGAAAAGATTTGATTCGGAAATGTGAACGCACAGGCCAGATTGTTGTTAATCAAAATGGTGGAGGAGATGGTTTTAACAAGCTTGGCAAAGTGGCTCTCGTGGAAAAAGAGAAAAAGGAAAAAATCATTGCAGAGCTTAGAGAAAAAGCTGTTTCAGAACAATATGATGACCAGATAATGAGAACCATCATATTTGAAGGAGATTCAGCACCAGACATGGACAAAAATCCACAATTAATTTCATGTCTTGAAAAACCTGTCCTTACCCCTGAAGCTCTTCAGAAAAAAGCCCGCATACCAGAAAGTGAAGATGGTTTTGGAAAGACAGATTGGATCCTGGGCGAAAAACCCATAATTTGTTGGATGGGTCAGGAAATGAATGTCTATGGTCAATTCTCCGCTGTCATACGCCGTCGTCAGATGGAAAACATGCTTATATTGGGTGACAACAACCCATATAGGTATGGAATGTTAGTGTCTTCCATCATTAGCATAGTTGCTACAAACGCCCCATCTGATGTGGAATTTCATATTTATGATAGGAGCATCGTAGGTGCTGATTGGAATCCGTACCTTAGAAAGATTGCGAATGAAATCCTTTTCAAAGCTGGATACACTGTGCACTTTGCAAATAAGGTAATGGACATTAAAACCGATTTGCAAGATGTTGTGTCTAAACTTAAAGAGAGACGTGATGCGGGCCAGGACAACCGGCAGAATCAGAAGACAATAATCATCATCTTTACTGAACCAGAAGATATTGAAGACTTAAACTTGGTAACAGACAAAATGGGCTTCAAAATGGATAGCGAAATGGGTAAAGAATTAGAGTTTATTTATTCTAATGGTACGCTTTCAGGTGTTCATTTAATAATGAGTAGTTCAGGTGTTATGCCGCTTCAAAACGTTATACAGAAAAAACAACTTCAGTATTTCCGTCACCGTGTTACTTTACAAATTTCCGAACAAGATTCTTTTGACTTGTTAGGAACACGTGATGGTTCAAGATTACAGATGCAGGGAGAAATTCCTGTGATGGCCTTATATAAAAACAATAATGGTGGTAGTATTGTAAAATTCAAGCCATATAGCGTTACTGACAACAAATTTGATTTGCAATTTAACCATCTAAAAGAACTAATCCTAAAAAGAGAATATGGACGAGTTATTAGCAGCAATGGTCAAGGTTAACAATTGCCTCGACGATTTTGACAACCAGCTTTGCAGCACTCGAGAAGCGCTTCAAAGTGAAGTGGATTTAATGCAAAAAGAAATCCTGTTAAGAAAAGATGCAGAAGCTATTTCAAGAGATATTTCTGCTCTTGAGGATTTTCATTTAACAACTGCTTTGCAGTTGCGAGAATATCTGGAACAAAAAATAGCCATTCTTAAAGCATATCTACATGAATAACGAAAACATATCACCATCAAAAGCCAGAATCAGATCTAAGATGGCAACATTGAGAGATACATTTCTTACATTAAATGACTGCATGATGGTAATGCTTACCGCCATGCCAGGTTCTGAGCGTGAGATACTACAGAACAGATGGCGCGTAACTGCTAACAGTTTTGAAGAACTGTTTGCAAAATATCTGGATTAAACTATGAGTATCGTAGAACCCCAAAAACTGATAATACTTATATCCGACTTGGAAGAGTTGCTATCCTCATGGAATATAGCAGCCTCTGATGCATACACCCTAACAGAAAAACTGAAAAGGGAAGGAATTGAAGTAAACAACCTTGCAGAGAAAGATAGAAACCGCGCTTTAGAGACGGCAGAAGTTGATTCTCATGAGGTTGAAAGGTTGAGGAAAGATTCAGAAAGTTTGTATGACAAGAGCAAGGAAATTTCTCAGCAGACTTTTCGTCTGTCGGATCTGGCAGATGAAAGATTTCGCAAGTGGAAAGAAGCGCATATAGTGTCTAACCAACATGTTCAAGAATCTGATGAATGGTTAAAAACCGCTAATAATGAATTCCGGCGTGCTAAATACGAGTTGGATGATGCAGAAGAGGATTATAACAAACAAGAATACCGCTATAATGCTGCATTGTCAACTCTAAATAGCACTCCAGAATACTATGAGATAGAAAAAACGGATTTGAAAGGACGACCATACAAAGAACATGGGTATAACCCTGCACATGAGAGCGCCAAATATCAAGTAGGTGTTGAGGATGAGAAATTGCGAGAGAAAAAAAGGATTCTCAAAGAGAAAAAGGATTATTATGAACGGGCTAAAGAACAGATTCGTCACGCAAAACATGCTGCAAGATTGGCCCAAGACATGCAATCGACATCAAAGATGAATCTTGAAAAATCCCTTATTCTTAAAGAATGGGCGGATAATGCTGAAAGATCAGCATCGTATGCTCTTAGTGCAATTGAATCAGCTCAAAAGTTTGTTAGCGATGCAGAATTATTCATTGATCAACAATCAGATCTAAATGGAAACATCGTAAGGGTATATGCCAGACTAAAGAAAATACTTGACGATGTTGTATCTATTGAGCAAAATATAAATGAACTGACATCCAATTGTACAACCTGCAGTGTTAACTTTACAAATTCCTTGTATGGTAAAAAAAATCTGCTGCATATGCTTGCAGCTATTATTCCTGATAAAGTAAGTCCATTTAAAACCTATTAATATGGATAAACTACAAAAACTTAATTCTCTGCTCAACGAAGAAGAAGAGAGAGAATGGACATTTAGATACACGACAAAAGAAATCATCGACCAAATGGGATACATGCGAGCTGTGTGGGATGATAGTGCTTCTAAAGAGTTGTGGAAAGAATATGCCATTCCGTTTCAAGACACTTCATCTAAAATTGTATCTTCAAAGCAAAAAGCATTAAATATCATATCTGAACTTCGAAATGGTTGCGAGTCCCTGTTTAACCAAAGTCTTAAAATTAGCGAACTCTCAGAAGAAATTAGTGAGAAGATGAAGGTGGTGAAAAGAGAACATACAAGTTGCGATCGAGGCATAATCGAAGGGAAAGAGTTTTTGCATAAAGTAACCCAAGACATGCCAATCTTAGACAACAAACTCGATGATTGGGAAAATGACGAAGAAAGCTTCAAAAACGAATATTCAAAACGTCAAGGCATTTATAATCAACTGCTATAATTCTCCTCATCTACAATTTTGCTGCCCATAGAAGAGACTTTCTCGAAACTGTTATGACTCTCAGATCACCACGTCCCTTCCTGATAATATAGTTGCTCGCTATTCTTTCATTCCCTATGGCATCTTCTATAATCTTTTTTATTCGCGAGATGCGCTGGGTCAGAGCTGGCCTTACCTTACCGTCAACCTCAAACATATTATCTAATGTATTTTCACCAGCATCAGAGGTCTTGAAAGAGGAAAGAGGTTTCAGACGCTTGTAAATAGACGTCAGTTCATCTTTATAATTACCAAACTCATCATAGCTAATGCCTTCAGGATGAAGAAGGAATAACAAATAAACAGCTTTATGAATGGGATCAAGGTTGAAAGTTATTCCCTCATCCACAGCATCAAGGGAAATACTGAAATCTTTGTTGATAGTCATAAAACTAAATCCACCCTCTTCGTTATAATATCTTTCAAGCTCATAATAATAGATTCCACTATGCCCTAAATTGTTCAGTCTGCGAACTTGCTGTTCTACCTCTTCTCTTAGAGTCGCAATCTCATGGCGATGCGTGCCTTCATCGAGATCCAAAGACATTTCAAATAGTTCCTCAAAGGGGTCGTAATTGTCAAAATCTGGTTCAATGTACACCTCATCATCAAAACTATGGGTGGCTAACTCTTCATCGCTGTCATAATAGTAGGAGTTTTCTGGGTCATTTAATAGATAACTTTTGATATCATCCAACAAGTTAGAAAAGTCTATCTTAAAGTACCATTGAGAACCAAAGTCAAGAGAAAGAAGGCGATAAACGGGAACAGAATGTGGATCCTCGTTAGGATCTTTGACGCAAAAGAAAAGAGATGAGTTGGGAATTAATATACTATCCTTGTCGGAATCAGAGATGAATTCATAGATAAATGTGCTCCTAATTCCAATGCTACCGAAAGGGATGTTTCCTTTTGGGATAAACTCTTCCTTGATTAATTGGCGCAGTTCGTCTTCAGTCATCCGAGGAAAATAACAGAAATCATAGCCTTGTTCCTTAAAATAATTCCTCATTTCGTAATAATGAGACTGGATGTAAAGGTTAATCTCCACATCATAATCTTTTTCCATATATATAATATGGTGAGGTTTCAATTTGATCGGCAAATCCTGTAGATCAATAATTGTAATATTCGTAGTTTTCCCGTACATATCATATGTAGTATTTATCATATGCAAAGGTACAAAAAATTCTTCTATTTTGCAACGTTGTAATCAGAAATTTGCTTGTTTCTATAGCATTTTTTATCTTATTTTGCAACAAGAAACAAGCACACCGCGTTTCGTGAATCGCAAAGTGCTTACGGATGTGCCCTGAATCCTGCAAAGTTCGCCAGACTGAAATCTTCAGGGTCACAGAAACATAGCGGCTCGGAAATTTAAGAAGGGTTGCTCTCTGTGCTAAAAAGGTGTTTGGCGATACCTGCAGGTTAGCATGAGAGCAGTCCTCTTTTTAGTAGTATACATTATTTATATATAGACTATAAGAATTATGAAAAAGTATTTGATTTCAATCGCAATGTTGCTGACAACGGTTTCAGCAAGTGCACAGGAAGTAAAGGTCACAGAACCTGAGTTCATCAACAGCTATTGCATCTTGACAAGCGACTCAACGTTTGCTATGCTCCCCAAGGAGTCTGGCACCATCGGCAAACACGAAAACAAGGTCAAGAAATGGACCAAATGGATTGGTGGCGCTGCCGACATTGTTGGTGCAGGAGGTATGATTGGTGCTGCTACAGCTGGTTCTATGACAGGTGTCATTAATGGTGTCCGAGTGATGAGTGCTGCAGGTGGAGTTGCAAATGCAGCTGGAACGGTAAGTGGACTGGCTGGCTCATCGGGCATGGATATCGTATTCAACGGTGCTCATTCGGCATATCAGATCAAGAAGGGACAGGACGTACGCTTACTTATCAAGGGTGAGAAGAACGATACAGATCCCATGGACAGCTACCGCATCGTTCGCTTTAACTCTTCAAAGAAGGAACGTCGTATTCAATGGATTGAGTTCGAGTCCTCGCTGATTGGCACAAAAGAGACAAAGAAAGCTGGCTATGTGCAGTTCGAAGGACATAAATATGGCAACCAATCGTATCTGCTGACTATCCCTGCATCGGAAATAGAGAAAGGGGAATATGGAATATTTTATATGAGTATCATCACTGCAACCTCTATTCCTGTAGGCACGTTTAGCGTAAAGTAACTAACATCAAACACATACAATTATGGGAGTAGTATTATTAATAATGGGTTTAGCTTGGCTTTTTGGAAGTGCTGAAGATGCCAGCAAGAAAAAGAAGTCTAATAAGAGGCGTTATACAGGTCGTAGTAGTAGTGCTCAGTCATATTATAGGGAAACCGGTATGTGGCCTTGGTGGGATTAAAACATTTACTAATTTTTAAATACTTACAACTATGAGAAAGAATCTATTTTACACCGTGATGATGGCAATGATGGCCGTAGTATCTATTTCATTTACCTCATGTGGTAGTGACAGTTCCGATGACTCCGGTTCGAACTATTCAGTTGTCGGGACATGGCAGATAACTGAACTCCCAGCAGGAGAGAGTGATATGAAGGTTGGTGACCTTATCGTGATTACAGCTGACGGAAAAATCTATGATAAGATTGATCAGCTGGGTACCTGGGCAAAGGGTGGCCAATGCTACTTGACCGACTCAGAAGAGTATGCTGTACCTTTTACTGCAAAAGTACTCACCCTAACGGAGAATTTCATGTCTATCGATATTACCATATATGGCATGACTTTCAATATGAAATTTAAGAGAGTTTCATAATAGTATGCCAAAATAAAACATATTAAAACATTTAATTATGACAGCAGATTACTTTTACAACTATTTGAAGGACTACCTAACTCGGAAGAATGATATCCGAAGAGGGTTTGATAATTTCCTTAAAGACCGTGCAGAGCATGCTGTTCATATGTATAACGCAGCAGTAAAAGCAGGACAGGATAATCCAGTAAAGCTCGCCATAGAACAGCTACTGTTTGATCTTGATGATAATGATAATTCTGGTTCTAAAACGACTCGCTCCGATAGGGGCAGTCAAGGAAAGAACAATCCATTCCTTCTCTCCGACTCAGGAATGAAATATTACCAGGTTAGGGAAAGGGGTAGGCAGATTGTTCTTGTTCAAGACAATACGGGAGAACATGAGCCTTCATCTCCTTATCGTTATGATGAAAGCGACCCAAAGGCGAAGCCTGTCATGAGAGGATGCAAATGGTGTCTTGACAGATGTATTGGTGTTATCCCTCTCTCTGAACCTTATCATGTTATCCCTGACTCCGACTATGATTTTGTGGAAGTATCACCGTCCTTTGAAAGATTCATTTCCAAGGATGACGGCTTTCCTCCCGAATGGATTAAGGTGAATAGAATTTCGCAGCATATTGATATTCTCTACCCATTTAAAAATCCGATGGAAGAAATGAACAAGTTGGTGGGGTGTGAAAATCTTAAAAAGAGATTGCTCGAGTTCTGCCGCCTTACTGAGTATAACAAGGCTTGTCTGCGTCAATCTCCTGAGATTCCCGTGATGCAGATTTTCCTTCACTCCATATTTTATGGCAACCCAGGCACAGGCAAGTCCACCATCTGTCGGCTATATGGTTCACTACTTAAAGAGGCTGGGATGTTGAGTAAAGGGCATGTTGTCGTTGCTGACAGAAAGGTATTTTCAGGTGACTGTTTTGGCGACAATGAAGCAATTTTGAGGGAACTGATTAGGTATTGCGAGGGTGGTATTTTGCTGTTCGATGAAGCATATCTCCTGGAAGGTAACCATCCCAGTGATCCCAATAAGTTGATTCTTCCATCGCTGTTGTCTGAACTTGCAGACAATAATAAGAAGGATTTCGCTGTCGTGCTCAGCGGTTATAAGGATAAACTCGACAGAATGCTGGAACAAAACCCAGGCCTGTTCTCGAGATTTTCAAACACTTTCGAGTTCAAGGACTATTCTCTTGACGAGTTAGTTGAAATTGGTGTACGCTTCCTGAATACCTTTGAACATACATTCTCCCTTGATGGCCTATCGGCTTTCAAAGAGGAACTTGCTACAGCAATGTCGAATAGTAACAAGGCTTCATGGGCAAACGCACGCTCTGTAAAAACACTGATAGAACGTATTTATATCAATCATGCACAGCGATATGTGAAAGGCAGCAACGTTGACAGAGTAATCACTTCCACAGACATTTGCTCTTTACCGTACGAGCAAAGTCGTAGAATAGGATTCTAAATATTCAAAATGATTATGTGTTATGTTTATGAGACGATATAACAAAAAACAGCAAACCCTTTTGGAGAAAGTAAATCTATCTCCATTACAGAAAAAGATACGGACGAAACCGATTGTGGGTGTACATACGGAAGAAGAAATCCTTCGTAAGTATATTCGTGTTTGGAATCGTTTAAGAATAAAAGATTTTGGAAGTTATCTTGCATCGGATTTTAAGTATGGTTCCTTCTGGGTGTTGACTTCACTTAATCGTGCAGGATTCCTTCGATATCTTGATGGCAAGTTCAAGGCCATTAGAAGGACTCATAGCTCTGTAAAAGCCAGCTTGGTACCCAATCGTAATATGATATTATTGAATCAAGTCGGCAACAGAGCCGTCTTGTGTGTGACAATACACGATGGACTTATACACGAAGTATATATGATGCCACCTCAGATGTATAATCTATAGTGTAATTTACGAACGTATGATAGAGAATGTTTCAATTAAAATCTCAAACTTTGCCTGGGGCAATCAGGACATCGAAATCCTTTTCGATGAAGATAAGGTGTATTATTCGACGGGATTTTGTGGATCAGACCCGTTGGGTGACCTGATAAAGATTGCAGCATACTTCATCCACAATAAGGAAGTCGACTATAATAGCCATTATAGTGTCAATTGGGATGGTGAGCCGGGGAATATGAATTTTTCCGTTACTCAGGATGAAGCAAACAAGGAGCTTCTCCATATTGATGTGAGTGAGACTGGGGATTTTGTGGATCCTCAGACTAACGAACCATGGAGCCAGGATGACAAGTATCATTTTGAAGTACCCTTTGAAATTTTCAAGGAGGCGGTAAATAAAGAGGCAGTAAGGGTTCTCAAAACATACGGTATCAGAGGGTATGACAGCTCCTGGTATGACGGCTTGGTATGTGATAAACAATAAGATAAAGTATGGATTATCGAGTAACAGTATTTTTGCCTTCTAATTTCGAAAAAAGCGAGTACCTTCCTCACCTAAACAAGCATGGAAAGGAACTTGCACAAATGGGTGGAAGAGTATGTTGGGCAACCAACCAAGTCGATTTCGAAGCTCTTACAAAGGCTTATGAGAATCGTGAGATAACCTGGTTTGGTGTTTCTCCAACACCAAAGACCTATCCGAAAAAATGGATAAGCCGTCACAATTCTGCAGCACCAATGAATCTTTCCAGTATGTACCAAAACATGGAAAAATTTATGAAACGCTCCAAAAAGGTTGAAAAACAGCCTACTATAGACGGCTTTTCGGGCTGAAAACGCCTCATAACTCGCGTATTTGACGGCTAAACCGACCGTCTGCCCGAATACGTGAAATATGACGAGTTATAAAGCGTGTTTTAGCGAAATTCTTTGTATATTTGCAGAACCTTTAGAAGATGAACGACATAACAGACATATACGAATTTAACGAAGCCAAGCACATTGTTGTGAGTGGTGATATACACGGCAACTTTACTCAACTTGTGTTCAAGGCTTGTGTCTCTAAACGCCTGACGGATACCTTGATTATCGTTGCAGGTGATTGTGGCTTTGGGTTTCAAAAGCCAGGCTATTTTGATAATCAGTATATGCGTTGTAGCACAAAACTTGCAAAGTATAATAACTGGATAGTCTTTGTTCGTGGTAATCACGACAATCCAGCCTACTTCGACGGCGAACAGGTAAATTATGAACGGTGGAAGGCCATACCTGACTATTCTATTCTAAAAGCTTGCGGTCATACCATCCTCTGCGTCGGTGGGGCAGTCACTTTAGAAAGGACTTGGAGAGAATCAAGCAAGTACCATCACTTTCGTCCTGTTAATCCGTTGCAACCGGATCTTTATTGGCCTGAAGAAAATCCGGTCTATGACGAAGCTAAGCTGGATTCAATTAGCGAGATATGCAAAATTGATACAGTGGTTACCCACACAGCCCCGTCATTCTGTGAACCAAAGACTAAAAGGAGTCTTGCTGACTGGACAGCGGAAGATCCTTTATTGCCCGCTGATGTGGTAAAAGAGCGGCAGGTGATGGACGATCTCCATAATTGGCTGATAGCTCATAACCATCTGCTGAAGCAGTGGTTCTACGGACATTTTCATCAGCCTTGGCATAGCGAGATAGACGGCATCAAGTATAATATGCTCGATTGTTTGGAATTAAGAGAACGAATATAAAAGACAATGGAAATCACAGACGACACACCCATAGTAATGCTGACTGTTGGCCAGTTAAAGGCTATACTAAATAGTCACCGCCCAGTTGATTTAGAATCAGAAGAAGATAATAGAAAACACAACTCAAAGAGGTTTGTTCGCGGTGTGAAGGGTATTAAGGAGTTGTTCAACTGCAGTTATCCAACAGCCCATAATTTAAAGAAAACTATTCTTAAACCCGCCGTTCATCAGCAGGGTCGTCTAATTGTAGTTGATCGTGATCTCGCTATTAAGCTTTTTGAGGAGCATAAACAGCTGAAGAGTGTACGAGAGAATAAAGTAAGATAGACGGCGTTAAATATAACATGCTCTATTGTTTGGAAATCAGAAAATTAATATGAGAAAGATCCTTTTCCTCGACTTCGATGGGGTGATGACATCTGGCAGGTATTTGACACGGCAGATGGCCTCCGGCAGTCCGCTACGGGATGATTATGGTGCTGTCTTCGACCCGATGTGTGTGGAGTTCCTGCAGCAGATTATCGACTCTTCCGATGCCGATATAGTAGTAACATCAACGTGGAAGATTACGTTAGGACTGGATGGCCTGCAGCAGATGTGGGAAGCCCGTAACCTTCCCGGCAAGGTGGTAGGTGTGACACCTGACATCGATCCCATCCATAGAGGGGATGAAATAGCCGCATGGCTGGCCGCAAACCAGACCGCAGTCCGCTATGCCATCATCGATGACTGTCCTATTCTGGACTTCTTCAGAGAAGAGCAGCTCCAGCACCTGTTCAGGGTAGACGAACGGACTGGACTCGATAATGATACAGTAAAGCTGGTCATAGAACACTTAAAGAAAGCCAGTCACATAGCAGGAGTATGATACCGAACTCCATAAGTCTAACCCTACAAAAGACCTTGTAGTATTTTATCTTAAGAGCTTGACAAATATCAAAATCTATTAGCTATTAGTTCGCAGTTAGTTCGCAAAATACAAGAAAAAAGAGTTGCGAATTCTCGTAACTCCTTGATTTTCAATGTACACCCGCAGGGGCTCGAACCCTGGACACCCTGATTAAGAGTCAGGTGCTCTACCAACTGAGCTACGGGTGCATCGTTTTCTCGATTGCGGGTGCAAAGGTACGCAGTATTTTTGAATCCACCAA
>Ga0256405_10003777_pt1 | contig 30404 bp, 29 predicted proteins | sample RumenRJG_02DNA_FD_189096 | JGI IMG/M metagenome (GOLD analysis project Ga0256405, IMG submission 189096) | Bovine rumen microbial communities from Lethbridge, Alberta, Canada - RJG_02 | ecosystem: Host-associated > Mammals > Digestive system > Stomach > Rumen | place: Canada: Alberta...
ATTGAGGGATAATACCTCGCTAAGTTATGATCCCAAAATGATGCTCCCCGGAGCTGTTCGTATGAGCAGTTCCGGGGAGTTTGTTTTTATGTGATTTGAATGAATCATTATCCTGCCATTTCAAACAGGCTCTTGAAATTCTTTTTGGAAAACGAGGTCAGCCGTCCATTGCTCACTCATTCAATGAAAACATTGTCGAGATCGTCGATGTATAAGACCGTGGCAATCCAGCCAACGGGAACGCTGTCACTTATCTTCTCTCTAAGCTTGACCTTTGCTCCTGCTGTTACTTCATCTATCATTACTATGACATCCTGAATAAACACACTTGTATTATTATACAACAGCGGAACGGGAGTGTCAAGCATTGATCGAAACTTTGAATCCACTGGGATCAAAGTGTTTATTTCTTCATAAGTCCTGCCCCTGCGTTCCAAGCCTGACCGACCTTCTCGCCAACAGCGAAGTAACCGCTTCTGTACTGATCGAAGATCAGGGCGTTTACCTTTTCGGGCAGTATCTTGTCCTTGTCGCCGACAACGCTTTCCTCAGCACTTACATTGACGATCTTGCCGACGATAGCGTGCATATTCTCAGTGTTGATCTCCTCCAACAGCTCGCATTCAAGCGTTACGGGATATTCTGTAATGATAGGAGCATTGACGAACTCGCTCTTGACTGCGTGGCAGCCGCTTCTCTCAAACTTGTCGGGCATCTTGTTTCCTGTTGCGATACCGAAGAAATCGGCAGTCTCCATATTCGGTACATCGGCAACACTCACCGTGAATGCCTTTGTTTCCATAGTATTCTTTGTAGTCTTGTGGTCGGCATCAATGAACAGTGCGATCTTGTCCATATCACAGATCTGCGCCCAGGCTGCGTTCATTGCACAGATATTGCCGTCTGCTCCGTATGCTGCCACAATAACAACAGGCATCGGGAACAGTGCCGGCTGTACACCTAAATTCTTTCTCATTGTGATTACCTCCGTGTTATATATTTTCAAGTGCAGAGCTTATCGGCGTATCGCCGCTCCGCATTTTGATGACCTTTTTGAATGTGTTTTCTCTTTCAAGAACAGATACAAGCACCTCAGCCACATCGGGGATAGGGTTAGAGCCGTCATGTTCGGGGTTCAGCTCGATCATACCTGTTCCGTTCTCCTCTTTCAGGACGCTCGGCTGGACAATGGTGTAGTCAAGGTCGGTGCAGCTCACAAGGTAGTTATCCGCAAAGAATTTTGCGATGTTATAATTCGTAATGCCCTGCAACGACTTCTCCTGCGCCCACTTTTCGGGTTCAAGAGCGAATATCGAGCTTAACAAGATAAACCGCCCGATACCCACTGTTTCCGCTGTCTGCATTAGCTTGACAGCGCCGAAAGCATCGGTCTGCAATAGATCCTTGCCCCGTGAGCCTGAAAGGAAATATACTGCATCAAAGTCCTTGATCGTCTCAGCAATTTCACTCTTTTCAGCGTGGAGATCGAATATCATAGGCTTGCAAAGTTCTGTTTCTTTGATACTTTCAGGGTGACGAGAGCCGCATACCACCGTATGACCCGCGTCAGTCAGTTTACTTATCACACACTTTGCAACTCTGCCTGTTCCTGCAACAAATACTTTCATAAAACACCTCCGGAGGTTGACTTTTTCATTGGCTTGTATTATAATTATAGCACAAATACAACTTGTGTCAAGTACGCACATTGAGGTTATATACTTACCTAAAGGAGAGTGTGAATAATGTCAGAACGATGTATTGCTAACGAAAAACTCGAAGCGACAGGTTTCAGCTATACGCTGTCATTGATAAATGGAAAGTACAAGATGACCATACTCTATACGCTCATGGAGTTCGGTATCGTCCGTTTCAATGAAATGAAGAAGTATATCGGAGATATATCCTATAAGACATTGAGTCACAACCTGAAAGAGCTTGAAACGGATGGACTTGTTCACCGTGAGGAGTATCCGCAGATCCCACCCAAGGTCGAATATTCACTCACGGAAAGAGGCAGATCTCTTATGCCTATTCTGGATATGATGTGCGAATGGGGAGATAATAACAGAGCATAAACAAAACGCAGCCGACATTTTGTGCCGACTGCGTTTTATTATTACGATTATTCTTCCAGTAAATTATAGATACCGTCCTCAGAGAGAACGCCACGTTTCTGGTCTTTTGGGAGCAGTCCAGCTTTATCGGCAGCAAAGCATGTTTCCAAGCATCACTGCTGTAATAGGCAGACAGCTCATCAATGAGCTTCTTACGTTCGGGTGAGTCGCTTTCCATTGCCCGAACCCTGTCCATTATATCCTCAAAGTATGTGATGCGTTCGATATGCTCCTGTATCGGAGCGGAATATTTCGGCGTTATCTTTTCAAATCCGTGAGTGACCTGTTTAACCGAGAACGAGGACAGCTTGCCGTCCGACGATGACTATCTGGAGTTTCGGTTCAAGTCCGGTGTGACGGTCAGTGTAGAAAAGTGAATACAGAAATAACAGAAAAAGGACGGTTTGGTTGAGCCGTCCTTTTCGTTACATAGACTATTTTTGAATATACAATATCTGCTCCTAATCTTTTTTGATCCACGGGATCATACAGATAACTGCCACTGCTGCGGTAAGAGATTCTGCAATTGTTACTGCCCACCATATCCCGCTGCTGCCTAAAAATAGTGGCATAACATACAGCAGAATAGATGTTAGGATCAACCCTCTCAGGAGGGAAATGACCGTTGACGATACAGCTTTTGTAACAGATTGCAGATAAGCAGTAGAAAACATATTGATCGCCATTGGCAGGAATGATATTGCATAGACACGAATGATATACGGAGCTATCTCCGCTACTTCCGGTGTTTCTTTCATGAACAGCCAGATGATCTGTGAGGGAAACAAAGCACATACCGCAAAGCTGATGATACCGAATACGAACGCTGTCTGCATACCGATCTTCGCTATCATACGATAACGGTCACGCTGTCCTGCACCAAAGTTTGCTGAAACGATAGGCTGTGCCGCCTGCCCGATACCCGAAAAAATACTGAGGAACAGTGCAGCTATGGTACATAACAGACCATATATCGCCAGTGCCGCCGTGCCTGAATACTTCATGATCTGGTTGTTGATGATAAAAGTGATAACCGTCATGGCTATCTGTGATATGCCTGCGCCAAAACCTACGACACTGATCTTCCTGACCGCAGAGAACCATTTGAAGGGCTTTGCAATCTTCAAAGTTGTTTTGCCAAGAAGAATGTATCCGATCAGCAATATGCTTTGTATCACGGAGCCGGAGGCAGTTGCGATCGCAGCACCCTCCATTCCCATCCCCAATGGAAATACCAGCACAATATCACCGATCATATTGATCAATCCGCCAATGAAAGTAACTGCCATTACAAATCTCGGTGAACCGTCTGTACGGATAAAGCAGCCCAGAAAGGTCACAAAAACAAACGACGGAAATGCTCCAAAGATCCATTTTCCATAATCCAAGGCATACGGCAGAAGTGCATCATCTGCACCGAACAGGCGATACAGCGGTATCTGAAACATGACACCAAGCACCCACATCAATATTGTTATGATGCCGACATAGAGCAGTGCGGCGGTATAATAAGCATCTCCCTTTTCCTGTCTGCCTTCACCCCTCGATTTACTCATAAACACCGAGCCGCCCACTCCGCAAAGCAGGGCGACAAAACCTGCGATCGTAAAGATCGGCAGCACAACTGCACAGGCGGCGGTACCGTCAGCACCGACGCTCTGACCGATCACAATGGTATCAACGAAGCTGTAGATCGCTACAGCAACAGCAGAACTTACAGCAGGAACAAGAAATTTTCTGAAAAGAATGCGAGGTTCATCATTTAGCAGATCCATTTTCAAGCTCCTCCCTGAACGCTTCCTTCAGGCTCTCTCCGAAGTATTCAAGAGCTTCAATAAAGGTATCCGAATATTTCTCCAAGGTTTTGCCAAGTGCCTTGTCCTCGGCTCGATAAATGAAAGACAGAATATCTCCGGCATACTGTTTTCCTGTTTCGGTAAGTGTGATCTGCATTTCACGGCGCTTGCCTGGTGTTGGTGTCAGAGTGAGAAGTCCTTGTGACCGCCACTTGTTTGTAATGGTATTGATCGTTGTTTTCGGGACGAGCCATTCTTCGCATATCTCTTTTTGAGAATGCGGCTGTCCGTCATCAAGTGCATACAGGATACACAGTTCAGCGTCAGACAAACGCTTCTTCTTTTCGCTGGCATAATATACCTCATCAATGTTATACAAGGCAAGTATCAGCCTTTTTGCCTTTTTTCTTATATCTTTCATAAGCCCTCCTAAAAATACGAAGTCGTACTTATATATTATAGTACGGCTTCGTATTCTTGTCAAGAGGATAATAAACTCCTGGAAAGCATCAAGGTCTGCAAGTTCTTTCTGAAGTTCCACTTCAAGTCAGGTGTGACGGTCAGCGTGGAAAAGTGAATATAATGATATGATCCCCCTCATCAGGTAGGAAGCAATGCTCCTGCTTGGTGAGGGGGATTTTTTGTTAATCCGGTCGATTCACTGTTGTGCAAACAATGTTGTCCGGCCTTTTAATTTTTCTGAATGCCTTTATTCCCATCCCTTGCAGACATCGCACCATCCAACAGCATCGGATGCCTGTTCCAGCTCATCCGGTGTCAGCTTAACAGATGTAAACTCATTGCCTGCTGACGGGTGAATGAAAGAAAAACGTTTCATCGAAACATCAAGCCAGACTGGAATTCCGCTGGGGACAGCAAACGGACATACTCCGCCAGGTATGAATCCTGTCATTTCTTCTACATGGTCTCTCGGAATCATGCTGGGCTTCGTGTGAAACTGCGCTTTGAATTTCGAGCAGTTGACACGGCCGTCGCCAGCCATCACTACAATGACGGGTTGATTGTTCACGAGAAAAGAAAGTGTTTTAGCAATCTCTGCTTCAGAACAGCCAAGCTGAATTGCAGCGTGTTCAACAGTATCTATCGTTTCTGTATGGTCTATGACTCTGTCTGCGAAGCCCTTTTCGCTGAGCCATTCAAATACTTTTTCGTTTCTCATATTGTTTCTCCAACATATTATCTGTAATCCGCAGATACTTCCTCAAATGATCTCTCTCCACGAATATATGCTTCATATGCGACTTCTGCATCTTTGCCGTGAAATACAGTACAGATTCCGCACATATCGCAGTCTGCAATACACGGGAATTTGTTTTTAATATATATTCGGCGTTCTTCGGCAGTAGAATTCATAATATCAGGTGCCGCTGTCATATCCTGTCACCTCATTTAATCATGCGATTCTGGCGGTATTGCTCCATATAGGTCATATTGATCTCGCTGATCTCGCGTTTGCCGTCAATGTAATCCTGGTAGATGCCGAACGGACTTCCTCCGCCCAACCAGCATGATGAACAGTTTTCACAGCCGCTGCCGCAGTCCAGCGACTCTTTGATAATCTGCTCGCGTTCCTCACGGGTGGTATCCTTGATTAAAATAGATTTCATAAAAACAGCCTCCATTTACGGATTGGGGTATTTACGCCATCTCTGCGTTGATTGTGTCTTCACAGGCAGCCATTGCCTTCAGCGTCATATCGAGCAGCTTGTCAAGCTCCCAGCCAAGCTGATTTGCACCGCGCTCAATCACTTCACGCGAACATCCTGCCGCAAAGCCTTTGCTCTTATACTTCTTTTTCAGCGATTTCAGTTCCATGTCCTTTGTGCTTTTGGAAGGGCGCATCAGAGCGGCAGCCCAGATCAGACCGGTCAGTTCGTCCGCTGCAAACAGCACCTTTTCCATTTCATGAATCGGCTCGACATCTATTGTTACGCCGCAGCCAACTGTGATTCCGTAGCCATGTGAACAGACAGAATGAATGATGTCATCGCTGACGCCGCCTTCTCGCAGAAGTTCCGGTGCTTTCAGACAATGCTCCTCCGGATACAGCTCAAAATCAATATCGTGAAGCAGTCCGACAATGCCCCAGTGTTCGGCTTCATCACCATAGCCCAGTTCATTCGCATACCACTTCATGACCGCCTCAACAGTGAGGGCGTGCTGGATATGGAACGGATCCTGATTGTATTTTTTCAGCAGAGCAAATGCATTCTCCCTTGTTATCATTTATATTTCCTCCAAAGTTATATTGTTACACATTGTGAATATGATTCTGACCGAAGCACGCCAATGCGGATGCGTTGATGTGAAGACCGGAATGCTTTTACACTATGCATATAGGTCTGATATGATTATATCACAACATTGCGTGATTGTCAATCCGGTGTGACGGTCAGCGTGGAAAAGTGAATATATGATATGATCCCCCTCATCAGGTAGGAAGCAATACTCCTGCTTGGTGAGGGGGATTTTTTTCGTTCTTGCAATCTTACAGAGTATGCAGTATAATAGAGGAAGAAAACAGACGGATTGAAGAATAGCATGGAACAGATCAGACAGAAAACAGATTATTTCGGAACAGAAAAAATCGGAAAAATTCTTTTCAGACTTGCACCGCCCGTGATGCTGGCACAGCTGATTCAGGCGTTATACAATATCATCGACAGCGTGTTTGTCGGAAAATACTCAGACAACGGACTGACAGCACTTTCTATCGTTTATCCCTTGCAGCTTTTGATGATCGCACTTGCGGTTGGCACAGGTGTCGGTATCAATACTATCATGGCTTCAAAGCTGGGACTCGGGCAAAGCGAAAAAGCCGATGAATACGCAGGTGTCGGCACGCCGCTTGCCGTTGTTCTTTGGGCATTGTTTGCCGGTATCTGCTATATGATCATGCCGGCATACGCACGAATGCAGACTGATTCACCCGAAATCATAGCGAATGTGATTACCTACGGACGAACTGTATGTGTATTAAGCATCGGGCTTTTTCTTGAAAGCATCTGGACAAAAATACTGCAGGCGCGGGGCAATATGAAGCTCCCGATGATCGCGCAGATTGTCGGCGAGGTCATCAATATCGCACTGGATTCGCTGCTGATCTTCGGTATGCTCGGTCTGCCAAGGCTTGGAATCATGGGCGCTGCAATCGCAACTGTGATTGGACAGATTGCTGCCGCCCTGATTGTTATGAAACGCGGATTTTACATGCCGCCGAAGCTGAAAAAACACCCACATGATATCGCTAAGATATTCCGGCTCGGAACGCCGAATATCCTGATGCAGTCGGCATATACCCTTTATATTTTCGGACTGAACCTGATACTTGCAACATTTTCCGATGCGGCGGTCACGGTTCTCGGTCTGTATTATAAATGGCAGACATTCTTCTTTATTCCGCTTGGGGCGATGCAGACTTGTATTGTACCGATTATCAGCTATAACTATGCTGCAAGAAATATGCAGCGCTGTAAGAAAACGCTTAACACCGCACTTGCCTTTGGCTGTCTGCTGACGTTTCTCGGAGGACTTTGCTTCGAGCTGATTCCGGTACCGATGCTGCAGTTCTTTTCATTCGATGCTGAGGTAATACGTATCGGTGAAATCGGATTCCGCATCATAGGACTTAGTTTTGTTCCGCTGGCAATCTCCCTGACCTATCCGGTGCTGTTTCAGGCAGTCGGCGCAAGCCTGAAAAGCTCGCTTCTTACAATTATCCGGACTGTGTTCCTATTTGTACCGCTGGGATATCTGTTTTCAAAATTCGGCCTGAATTATTTCTGGCTGACCTATCCGGTCACAGATGGACTGGTGTCGCTGATTGGATTCTTTATGACAAGACGATTCTTCAAGAATACCTATCTCAATTCGGAGGCGAAGCCGCAGCCGAAAGCGGTATTGCAGCCGTCACATGATGGTGTTATCATTACAATCGCAAGACAGCACGGTTCGTCAGGTAAGCAGATCGGAAAACTGGTGGCAGAGCGGCTCGGTATCCCGTTCTATTATAAAGAAATGACGGCACTTGCAGCACAGGAAAGCGGTCTTGACAGAGAATTCATTTCTGACCTAAACAAGAACGCGCCTCAGATCATGCACGATCTGTACCTCAGCAATACAGTCGTCAGTCAGGCGGTCATTGCACAGAAGAAAATCATCGAACGCATAGCAGAAAACGGAAGCTGTGTGATTGTCGGACGTGCAGCTGATTATGTGCTGAAGGATCATAAAAATGTTTTCAGGGTATTTGTTCATGCTCCGCTTCAATACCGTATCAGCCGCGTGAGGGAGGTCTACGGCGATACACAGGAGGAGGCTGTGCGAAATATCAGCCGCTCGGATAAGGCGAGAGCAGAGTATTACCGCAATATCTCTGGTATGCAGTGGAGCGAAGCTGAAAACTATGATCTTGTGATTGACAGCTCCTGCGGAATTGAGAAAAGCGTTGAGATGATTATCAGCGCCGTACAAAGCGCAAATCAGACATAACAAACAGCGTGGAAAAGTGAATAGATAGAGCGAACCCCGCGTCACTGGTGATTCAGTGGAGCGGGGCTGTTTTTATCAATTGGATTTGTATTTGCTTAAATAGACACACCCGTGCATCTGAGAAATGACAGGAATAGCTTTCATTATAAGGAAAATAATAAAAGAAATTACCATTAAAACGTCTGATACCATAGGCAACACCTCCATAACTTTATGCATCTTTAACCCTCAATCAGTCCGTAGACCATGCATCGTTACTTTAGATTTCTCAGATAAGGCGTGCAGGGCATTTACATTGTATCACTTTTCTTGATTTTTGTCAATATCATTTTAAGGTAGCTTATTGTATAAAACTGAGTTGTTATATAATTTGGAAGTAAAGGGAGATACTTTATTAATTCGTTTTCAGAGTACTGTTCCTTTAATATCATTAGTGTTAGTGTATTGATTTTGCCATTTTTACAATGCAGTGTGTTTGAACGACGGATAATATCATTAGCTCGAAGTTTTTCAACTTGCTGTATCAATTCTGAATCGAATTCATCATGAGGCGGGTAATGAGGGAGAACAATTATTTTATCTTCGCTATTATTGTTTTTTAATATAGATGGTGAAATGGCAGTTCCAACAAAATAACAATGCTCGAAAGTTGCATCCTTAAACTTTGCTTTGTCAATCGTAACGCTTATAAATATACAATCCACGAAATGAGCACCAGTAAAATTGCTCCCTCTTAAGTTTGTCCCTACAAAATATGTGTCATGAAATGTACACGATACAAATGAGCAGTATTTTAAGTGCGCCCCTCTAAATGATACACCCTTAAATGAGGATGTACTAAAATTTGTGTGGTACGATTTTGTCTTTTCAAAATCTTTGAATATAAACTGACTTCCAACACGTTCAGAATTATTGTAACTGAACAGTGCTCTATTTTTCCCTTCTAAGCTCATAGTTTCTCCTTATAGATATATGTCAAACAACAACCTTTCCACACACTGGGCGCTATTTGGCATCACTGGTGATTCAGTCATGCTGTTTTTCCTTTGCGTAATATGTCTCTTTTTTTATTTCCAAATCAATATCAATCCATGTTTCACCGCACAGATTATATTCCTCCCGCACTCCGTTTTCTTCAAATCCTACGCTTTTATAGCAATAATATGCCTGCTTGTTGTTTTCAAAGACACCAAGGCTGACAGAATCAGCTCCATATATCTCAAATGCAAATTTCAAACCGAGCGTAATCATCTGTTTTCCATAGCCCGTTCCTCTTTTTGAAGGATTGACAATCACATATCCGAAACGGAGCTTTTTATCATCTTCTTCAGGACGTACTCTTGCAGTAAAGAAGCCGACAAGCCCATTTTCATCAAAAGCAGTAAACGGAAAATACCTGTCGTTATCTTCTCTGCCTGATGTTGCTTCAAGCAAGCGTTTTTCGGTAACAGGATATTCACCCAGAATTCCGGCTGACCACTTATAGAATTCTTCCTTTTTGTTTGTCCATGTAATAATTGTTTTTGCATCATTCTTTCTGAATGGTCTAAGCCTGAGCATTTTTCTGACTCCTGTTCTTTATATTTTTCCGACAACATTTTTACGCACTCAATCCTATATGTCAATCGCCATATTTGATAAGTTCTTTTTTATCCGATTTTACGCCATTTTCATTCCGTGACAACATTTTGACGCACTCTCAAACGGCTGTTATCATTTTGACCCACTTTCCTCGGTGTGCAGAAATGTTGTCAGCCGTTTTCAGTGCGTAGATGTCTTTCCAGATACAGAAAAAACTGTCTCCAAGCTCTGTGTGCGATTTCACCATATTCTCGAAAAACATCGTAAAATCGGGGATTTTCAGCCATTATCCCTTGACATCAATACTACGCACTCAACGTGCCTCGACTTTCTCGATTTGATGTTTTTCAGCGCAATACTGTGATTATGAGTAGCGGGGGGATATGTTCAATGCTCTTATCGCTACGGGGAAACACTACTGAAATAACGCCCATAAACATCTGTACGCCAGCAGTCAAGAATTCAACTCAAAATCCGCAAGCATTCTTCAATATCTCCAGCATCTCATTTCCATGCGTAATATAGGTGTTCTCTTTCCATTCTTTATTTGGATTAATCCCATCATGGATCATATCTCTCACGATTTCCGCCATTATCCGCAGCTTGATACTTCCTTTTGAGATCATATCTTCAAATGTACTTTGCTTTGATTCCGGCGACATATTAGAGAACTTTGAATTAACATTTCTCTGGATAATACACAAATTCCCAAAATTATTAACACCTGCATCTGAAGCCCATTGCTCAAACGTTCCCTCTGATGGATGCTGCGGATACCAATGTTCTACTGAATTTCGGAATTCAAATACAAAATTCGAATATTTACTCTGATCTCTCTTCCAAAGAAGATAGTCCAAGTAGTTAAAGACTAAATGTGGTGTGTTTACGCCCATATCATAATCCCCAGCATCAAGATAGTCTTTTACGGTGACGCTTCCATTTGCATTGCTTTCCGCACCAAAACAAATATACTCTTCGATCACAGCTTCGAACCGGCTCATATCGTCTCTGTTCGTATCTATATATAGCCATTTCATAAGCTCTGTTATCCAGTGCATGATTTTTGGGGAGGTATATGAAACTCTAAGTAGTGACTGAAGCATAAGAACTCTCCTATGCCTTGCATCGTATGTTTGTTTCCATTCACCCTTAACTCCGATGTAACTATTGGAATAGTATGGTTTCTTCTTTGACTGTTGTCCGGAAGAATGAAATGCTTTAATGCTCCAGTTCCCATCGGAATCGTCATTTACAAACTCCCTCTTAACAATATATTTATCAAACAGGAATCTGCATTTCAAAAGACACTTAACAAAGCCTTTGGAAAAGGCAGCTTTGTCGAGTGGAGTTCCATTTTTAGTCCCTTCCTCAATTACACTTGTAAAAGTATCAGATAATTTTTTATCATCAAGCAATTCGTTTATATGGGCTTCAATTCCATTTGTCCATACATAGATTTTCAATACATGAAGTAAAAAGTATGGGAATGTAATAATGCTTTCAAATCGCACCCTGTCATCTGAATCGGCAATTATGCTTTTATGATCAACAACAAACTTAGGATCAATAATGTCTTTTATGCTTTTTCCGCTATTGCTGCGATCATGTATTTTGATTTTGCAATTGGGTTCGTATTCCCATTCTGAGCCAAAGATCTCAGCTCGAATATCTGTATCAAAATGCATTTGAACATAACCTGTCATATCGCTGCATGCATCCCAAATCTTTGAGAATGTTGCCATATAGCTATTGTCTAAATAACTCATTAACTGGGCTTTCAGAATATCCTGCTGTTCAAGCTGTTCACCGCGGGTATTCATAATCTCAAAATAATGATTTAGATCCGTATTTTCCGGAACCTCTATCCGATATATTTTCACTGATGATAGTTTGTTGATAAATGCTTCTTTTTCATAATCGGTGTATTTTCCGAATTCGTTTTCAATAATCTTCTTTCCATTAAGCAGGCTGTCATCAATATCATCAATAGATAACACCTTGTCATTAACGATCATCTGTAATGTATAATCGGATTTCTTTCTGCATTCAAATGAAAGAACGCGCTCCATAGGTAATCCTAAATAGTTCAGCAAAAGGAATAATGCTGTAAGTCTCTGCTGCCCGTCAATAACTTCATACCGGTTACCATCTTTTGAAACAATGACTGCACCAAGATAGTAAGAGCTTCCATTATTGTTATCAAAATCATTGATATCATCGATAAGCTGTACAATTTCTTTATCTTCCCAAGCGAATGCCCTCTGATATAGAGGAATCACATAGGATATTGATGTATCACTAAATATCGTTTTTTCGGCCGCAGGATCATATATGGAAAATTCTGAAATTCGTTTATCCTCCATTATCCCACCTCCTCGAAGCCATTGATTCTCTTAAGAGCAATGTATAAATCATTCCAGTTTTTCTTATTTCTTGCCTCATCTGGTGTACGGAGAACTGTTACTGGTACACTTGCTACCTCTGTATGAAGCCTTGCACTGTTAATGATTGAAAACATTGGAATGCTGTTAGAGTAATTGGAATTGTCATTAATCCCAAGTGCATATCTGTTTATCGTATCAAACGGAAGATTCTCCATATCAACACGAATCATAAAAGCCCAAGTAAACAGTTTTTTAACCACTTGCGGATCGAAATTCCTAAATCTATCGTAATAACAGAAAACTGCGCACTCAAACAGCTGCTTCGCATAACCAAAGCCAACTGATTTGCTTTGTTTAAGAATTCTTTTTAGCCCTTCATCCAGACAAATATATTTGTAAACCTCTTCCTGAACAAACTTAAGCAAATAAAGGTAATACTCAACCATTTCAAAGAAATCACTTCCGGCTATAAATGATTCTGAAATCTGAAAGGCAGGCATCGCTTTCTTTGCTCGTGATGCATATGAATATGGTGATGCTTCATTAATCCCCTTATATACATCTATCTCCTTTGAAGTAAATGCTCGGCTTTTTTGATAATGTGTCCAGTTCATAATTGGGAATAGGTATTTGCTGAATAGTTCCTTTATTTCTATCGGTTTAATAGCCTCCCACTTTGTAACAGCTCTTTGCATATCATATGGATAGTTTCTCATTTCTCTTAAATGATATGCTTTCAACAGATCATGCGGATCCAATTCTCTGCCTCTTGTATTCTGCGAATCAAAAAGCTGAAAAGCCTCAGATTCTTTCGGCACAACAAGAACCACTACTTCCAAAAGTTTGGAAAAGGCATCCAGAAAACGCTCTCTATCCGCATCTTTTTTAGCCGCAAACCAATCTCTGATGAACAAATAGTTTGCGTGTATATTACTCTGACTATCCGGGTGAGAAAAATTGGTGTTCAACAAACTGCAGTCAGTCATATCCGGCTTAAGAAACAGCTTTAACAGTAAAAATGAAATACATCTTTGTTGTCCATCTACAATATCAAATGAATTTGTTTTTTTATTGAAGTGCAGAATTATCGTCCCAACCCTATACCGAAAAGCACTGTATTTTTCTCCTTCATTTATCGCATTCTCAGTGTCAACCAAAAGATCTGTAATGTTTTTAATGCTCCACTTATATGGTCTTTGATAGTCTGGTATGGACAGATTAATCGAAAGCAGAGACTCGACGCTCATAATTTGAGCTTGCTTTAATCTGCTCTTCTGATTCAGTGTGTTTATACTTGATTCCATACGTATCATCTCTTTCCCATCGTATTATGCTACCTACCATAAGCGTCTTTGTACTTTCGTCTTAAATATCATATTCAGGATGAATCGAGTATCGGTGCTATAAACAGAAAACGCCCTGCACGAGCAAGACGTTCTCAGGTATAGTTTTTAGCCTTATTGCTTGCTTCTCACAGAATAGTATAACATAATATCAGCGAAAAAGCAAGAGATAGAGCATTGGTTTCACGCGATTTCCCATACGACCGTCACTGTATCAGCCACCTCAATATCATCTGGCTCAATACTGCGATAGCTATTGACTTTGCTCAATAAAAATGATATAGTGACAATAGAAGCTGATATTTTATCAGACATATAATTACAGTAGTCAACAAATATAGCAACGGAGGAAACAATATGGAATTCAGAGAAGTTGTAAAGAACCGTTATTCATGCAAAAAATACAGCACACGTCAGGTTGAGGCTGAAAAGCTGAACGCTATCCTCGAAGCAGGACGTCTTGCTCCGACTGCAAAGAATTTGCAGGAACAGCATATCTATGTTGTTCAGTCCGCTGAGAAACTCGCTGTAATCGACCAGTTCACGCCCTGTCGCTACGGTGCACCGACAGTTCTTGTTGTCGCATTCGATAAGAACAATGTGTTCACCTATCCTGGTGAAAAGCGTGATTCAGGCGTTGAGGACGCAGCGATAGTTGCAACACATCTTACTCTTGCCGCTGCTGATGAAGGTGTGGACAGCTGCTGGCTGAATTACTTTGATCCGGACAAATTGGCTGCCGCACTTGGTCTGCCTGAGAATGAGGCGATACTTATGCTTCTTGATCTGGGTTATGCAGCGGAAGGTGCAGGCCCTCTTCCAAATCACGAAACCAGAAAGCCTCTGTCAGAGACAGTGACATACCTGTAATTGTCAGGAGATAGTGTTAGTTACTTAACAACGGGAGCAACTCTTTGAGAGCAGCTCCCTTTTTTGAATGTATTGATTGAAAATCAACATAGTGTATGGTATAATTGTAAGTGAGTAAACAGTTGGTGTGCAGGATGGAAATTTGTTGAGGAGCATACAGACAATGATCATAAGACTTATGTTATAAGAAGCCTGCAATAAGGAGAAAAACAATGATAAATAAACTGAAATGGACTAGAGAACCGGAGCAATATCGCATAAAAGATGATTGTATCGAGATAGTGACTCAGCCTCATACCGATCTCTGGCAGAGGACATATTATCATTTCCGCAATGATAATGCTCCTGTTCTACAAATGGAAACCGATGATAAATACTTCTCTTTTATCGTAAAGACCGATTTCACTGACAGTCACCACCGCTTCGATCAGTGCGGTATTGTGATGTACCTTGACTCTGAGAACTGGCTCAAGGCGTCCGTGGAATATGAGAATGAGGAGTTTCAGCATTTAGGCTCGGTAGTCACCAATCAAGGCTATTCCGATTGGGCAACAACTGCTATACCTGCAACAGTAAAAACAATGTGGTATCGCTTCAGCCGCCGTGAGGATGATTACTGTATCGAGTGCTCTTACGACGGTGTGAACTTCTCTCAGATGAGAGTGTGCCATATGTTGGAGGGCAGCGGTACTATACGCTTCGGAATATATGCCTGCAGTCCTGAAGGCTCAAGCTTTAAGGCAGTATTTACGGATATGCGGATAACCGAATGTGCGTGGAAAGCACACGACGGACAGCATCCCGATAATGTTTGAACGGATGCTATCGTCAAGAACGGCAAGCTGTCTAAGTTCTCGGATAAGCAGGTCTTCAAATGCTTTGACAAAACAGGTGCATAATATAAAACCGCAGATCACTGAAATTGTGGTCTGCAGTTATTATATTAGAGGAGGATTGAAAAAATCTGTTTCGTATTACTTAGTGCCTGTAAGAGCAGTACCGTTTACATACAGAGTATATCCGTTGGAAACGATATTTGATGCATCACCGTTAAAGGAAGTGATATAGGTGTCTGCCGTCAGCGTCCATGTGCTTGTGCTGTCGAGCTTGACATTGACTGTGCCTACCTCTGTGGAGACTGTCGTACCCTTTGCATTTGTGATAGCTCCGTCGATAGAGCCTTTGAATGTCGAACCGTTAGTGAGGTTCAGAGTAAGCTGAGAATCATCACCGACTTTTATGATACCGCTCAGTTCCTGACTGTCGGCATTCAGCGTAGCAATATTGCTGTCACCATTCCAGCCGTCAGCACATACAGAAAGCAGAATATTGTCAGAGTCATTGTTGATGATCTTCACTCCGTTCAGGTTGATGATTGCGTTGGTATTAGTAACGTGGAACACATGACCGTTCTCGCTCGTGAGTGTACCTCCGTTCATAGTGAAGGACGATGTACCGCTGTCGGCATCACCTGACATAGACTGATAGATCATGATTGTATCATAGAATGTAGCATTGCCGTTACATTTTGTATTATTAGCGGTCATATTGCAGTTTGTCAGTTCGATAGAATTGATACCTTCTATGCAAACGCCCTCGGAGAGATTGGATTTCAGCTCGGCGTTCTCAACATGGATCTCTGCTGTAGAGTAGATCGCAGGAGAACCAAGACCGTTCGATGTATATGTTCCGCCGTCAACATAGACAGTACCGCCGCCACGGTCTGTGCGGATAGCTGCTGAGGACTGTCCTGATGTTTCAACACCAAGGTCATAAGCATATGTTACGCCGCCGCCTGTTGTCATGATACCGCCTGAGCCGTTGCCTGTGGTCTTTATCACTGTATCACGGATAGTGAGAGTCGTTCCGTCGCCCGAAGCACCATTCTGTCAGCCGTTGCCGCCGTAGCAGAACACACCGTTTGCTCCGTCTGCATCAGAGGTAATCGTACCGCCTGTGATCGTTGTATTTGAGCCGTCCTTGACAAGCACAGCAGCGTTCAGACCATAGAAGTTGCAGTTGTCACCGCCGTCAGAATCGCCTGTTTTAGAGACTGTCGGGGAGTCGATCGTAACGGCATCAGAGGTAGCAATCAGAAGCGCACTCTCATCGGCAGTCGAACTGTTGTAGGTCTTTCCCGACTGCGTATCAGCAGAACTTATTGCAACAGCAGCGGTGTAATCAATATCGGCACTGCTGCCACCGCCAAATCCACCGCCGGGAGGATTACCGCCGCCTTTTCCGTCAGGAGGAGCATCAGGTCTTTCACCATCCGGCTTTCCACCGTCAGGCGGATCACCCGGACGGTCACTGTCATTAAGGCTTTCTTCCTGAGTGGACTCTGTTGTTGCTTCGGTAGTTACCTCGGTATTTGATGATGTATCTGAGGTTGTGGTTTCAGTAGAACCGCATCCTGAAAGACTTACACAAAGCGTAAAAGCTACTAAAAAAGCTGTTAATCCTCTATATTTTTTCATATTGAACCCTCCTTGTTGATCAGTAATAGGTGTTAGGTTTGTTTCTATACTAATAATACCATCCATTCCTTAAAATCAACTTAATCAAAGATGATGATTTGGGCAATAATAACGAAAAATAGGTGAAAACAATATGAAGATGTTTTCACATTAGAGCAATCGTATTTTTATTATCTGCCGATTGACCTTTATAAATAGATAATAAAGCGGTCGATCTTATATGGATGACCGCTTTTTCAGTCACTCTTTACAATTAGTTTGTATTATAAAAATATCTCTATTATTAGAGCATCAAATGTAATTGATTAATTATTTGATTATTGTTGCGGATTTGACTTGACAATTTATTGTAATATCCAAGAAAAATGACGACGGATAATTGACTATTTAGGCAGTTTGTGGTATAATAATATAAATATAAGCATTTTTAGGAGAACACTATGATAAATATAAGAAAACTTGAAGCAGAGTTGTGGGAATCGGCTGATCTGCTTCGTGCAGGCTCAAAACTTACATCTAATCAGTACTGTATGCCCGTACTGGGACTGATCTTTCTCAGATACGCTTACAGCCGCTTCAAAATGGTTGAAGCAGAGATACTGAAAGATCGCCCTAAGCGTGGCGGACGTGTTATGCCTGTTGAAGCAAGCGACTTTGCGGCAAAGAGCGCCCTCTTCCTGCCCGAAGAAGCTCAGTATAAGTATCTCGTTAATCTGCCTGAGAATATTGCTGCGGCTGAACTTAAAAACCGCTCTGGTCATACCATGAACAGTCTCGGTGAAGTAGTAAACAATGCCATGCAGCTTGTTGAGGAGCAGAGCGAACAGCTCACAGGTGTACTTCCGAAAGACTACACTATCTTCTCGGACGAGCTTCTCTCGGAACTGCTCCGAATTTTCAATAACAGTGCTCTCGATGATATCGACGGCGATATCGTCGGACGTATCTATGAGTATTTCCTGAATAAATTTGCAAAGAACATCGCTCAGGACGACGGAGTATTCTTTACTCCTAAGTCCCTCGTTAAGATGATAGTCAATATCATAGAGCCGAAAAGTGGAACGCTGCTTGATCCTGCCTGCGGAAGCGGCGGTATGTTCATTCAGAGCGGTGACTTCGTAAACGCTGCAGGTATGCATGCTAACAGTGCCATGACGTTCTACGGACAGGAAAAGGTGGAGTACAACGCTCAGCTCTGCCTTATGAATATGGCTGTACACGGTCTAACAGGTGTTATCAAGTCGGGCGATGAGGCAAACACTTTCTACCATGATGCACACAACCTCAACGGCAAGTGCGATTATGTTATGGCGAATCCGCCTTTTAATGTGGACAAGGTCAAGGCTGAATCCTGTGAGAATGCAGGTCGTCTGCCGTTTGGACTGCCCAGCGTCAATAAGAGCAAGGAAGTCGGCAACGCAAACTACTTGTGGATCTCCTACTTCTACTCGTACCTCAATGAAACAGGCAGAGCCGGTTTTGTTATGGCTTCTTCGGCTACGGACAGTCAGAGCAGGGACAAGGATATCCGTGAACAGCTGGTAAAAACAGGCGATGTTGATGTTATGATCTCGGTCGGCAATAACTTTTTCTATACCAAGTCTCTGCCGTGTTCGCTGTGGTTCTTTGACAAGTCGAAGAATGAAAGTATCAGGGACAAAGTGTTGTTCATTGACGCAAGAAACTACTATACCGTAGTTGATCGCACTCTCAACGAGTGGAGCGAATGGCAGCTGAAAAACCTTAACGCTATTGTATGGCTGTATCGCGGTGAAACTGACAAGTATACATCACTGATAAATGAATATCGCCGTTGCATTACTTCTGCGTTAAATAATATAAATGAGTCGTCTGAAGCTGAAGGTTTTGTTGCTTGTGTCGGACAGGCACTTTATCATCATGTCGAGGGTGCAATGCCGAAAATTACAAAGGAACTTACTGCCGAATACAGCAATGAGATTATTTCCGAGCTTAAGGAAAGAACCCTTGTTTCTGCAAAGCGTACCAAGGAAATAGCTATAGAGGATACTCCCAAAAAGAAAAAAGCCATTGAGGAAAGCTACAACGACTTCGAGGCTGTTATACAGGATATACTCCGCCTTATACAGGACTATCTCTGGCTGTATGAGAAGTTCGGTGAAGGCGAATACAAGGACATAGAGGGACTTTGCAAGGCGGCAACTATCAGCGAGATCGAGGAAAAGGGCTGGTCGCTGACTCCTGGTGCTTATGTGGGCGTTGCTCCTGTTGAGGACGACGGTGTTGACTTTGCAGAGCGTATGGCTGAGATACACAAGGAGCTTCTTGCTTTGCAGGATGAGTCCAACTCCCTTATGGAAACCATATCAAAGAATATGGAGGAGTTGGGGATATGACAACAGTAAAACTTGGAGAAATATGCGATTTTTTAAACGGCGGTGCGTGGAGCGATAAAGAGTATGTACTCACGGGATTACCTGTTTTAAAAGTAACAAATTGCAAGCCTTCAGGCTTTGCATTGTCAGATATTGATTATTTACCGTATTCAGCAGCAGAAAAATATGCGAAAAACAAACTTGAATTAGGCGATGTTATAATTGCAACTGTTGGTTCACATCCGAATTTAAAGGATTCAGCGGCAGGAAGGTCGTGTGTGGTAAACAGTATGGTTGAGGGATATTATCTTAATCAAAATGCTGTATGTATGAGAACAAAAGATACTGATGTGCTTGATCAAGGTTACCTCGGATATTTATCAATATATTATGAATTTCAGCATTTCATTCAAATGCGAGGTCGTGGTGCTGCTAACCAAATGCGAATAGCAATATCATCGATTAAAGAGTACGATTGTACTCTTCCAAACATCAAAACCCAACGCCGCATAGCCTCAATTCTCTCCACCTACGATGACCTTATCGAAAACAACCAGAAGCAGATAAAGCTACTTGAAGAAGCGGCACAAAGACTCTATAAAGAGTGGTTCGTCGATCTGCACTTCCCCGGATATGAGAATGTAAAGGTTGTTGACGGTGTGCCGGAGGGGTGGAAACGTAAAAAGTTGATTGATATTGCCAATGTACAGTACGGTTATGCTTTTAACGGTTCTTTATTTAATTCAGAAAAGAAAGGAATGCCGATTATAAGAATCAGAAACATTCCTTCTTCATCTACAAATGATTATACAACAGAAACGGCAGACGAACAGTATCTTGTTTATAATGGAGATATCGTCGTTGGTATGGACGGCGAATTTCACATTAATTCTTGGGCAGACGATACAGCTTATTTGGTTCAACGAACTTGCAAAATAAAACCTATTATTCCTGAGATGAATGGATATTTATTATGGGCAATTTATGAACCTATAAAATATTTTGAAAAAACGGTTGTTGGTGCAACTGTCGCTCATCTCGGCAAGAAACATATTGACACAATTTCTTTGCTTGTACCGCCACAAAATCTTTACGTATACTTACAATCAATATTTGATAAACGTCAATTATTAATGAACCAAAACAAGTTGCTTAAAGAAGCTCGTGACCGCCTTCTGCCTAAGCTGATGAGCGGAGAATTGGAGGTGTGAAATGTTTGCAGCTTGTACATATGAAGAAATTGAAAAAAGAGAAAGCAAAATTGAAAACCAAGAGATTGTTGTTTTACTTTTCGCTCGTTCAACAGAAATGGATATATTAAAAGAATTCGAGTACATTCACTATAATTCAGATAAGTATTGCTCGATCTATGCAATCGGATACACTGATGATCCTGCAAAAGCGCAAGACCAATCATTCAGAAAAGTTGAAGCATATATGAAGCAAGATTGGTATTATAGTACCAAAGCATTTGTTGACTTCAAAGAAAAGCTGCAAAAGCGAATCGGGTGGAAGTATTCCGGAGAAACCGAGGTGCTGGTATTGCAGAATAATCCAGGGCAGACGAACATACTAAATTTTCAAAACTATGTCGCCATTGATGTTAATAAAGGTATCAGAGAGGGCTATCTTGATTCTTTCCAAAGATTTATGGAAGCGCTGATAAGATCTGCAAAAAGTGAAGTTACTGCTAAAAAAGCAATTAGCAAGGTCAAAAGAGAAAGAATCAGTATTAAAGGCGTTCTGACATGTGCAATTGGAGACTGTAAGAAGGTTCCGACACCAATTAAAAAAGTGGTACAAGACACACTGTTCTATCACAGTGCAAGAAGTTATAAAGAAACATGATGAATACAACACCAATTAAAAACTACTACCGACTGCTGCCTAAGCCGATGAGCGGAGAATTGGAGGTTTAATTTGGAAATACAGCTTATTGAGTTAAATGAAATCATTGGAGTATGTAAGGATTTAATCGGACGAATTGAAAAACATGGTGATGTTAAATCTGGCGATGATCTTTATGAAAAGTACAAATTATTAATAAATAATTTTTGCCAAAAATATGATATTGAAAATCATCAATCTAAAATAATCGTCTCGATTTATAACACAATTAAAGATTATTATTGGAATAGGAATTATACAGTTAATCTGAAGGAAGCAGAAGCCATTTTAGAACTTGTAACTTCTTTAAAATCAATGCTGTATCCTGGGCTCTTTGAAAAGATATTCATCAGTCATAGAGAAAAAGATAAGCCACAAATTGATGCTTTCATTGATTTGCTGTATGCAATAGGAATCCCAAGGCCGCTACAAAATGGCAATAAAACTATCTTCTGTTCTTCACATCCTGCTGCATACATAGAAAACGGTCGAATGATTGACGAGGAGATACTAAAGCAATTTCATTGCAAGCAAAATGTATTCTTCATTCTATGGTATACGGATAACTATTTTGATAGTCAGGCTTGCTTAAATGAAATGGGAGCAATATGGGTAATGAATAAAACTTATCAGGAAATACTGACGCCAGGTTTTGATAGAAATAAAATTGGCGGCTTGCTTCCACAAATGAAAGTTGATTTCCGAGCTAATGATAAATTCAGGCTCAACACATTAAAATCTCAGATTGAGCATATGTTCTGTTTAAATCCAATAGATCAAAATGCTTGGGAAATTGCAAGAGATACCTTCGTTAATACAATTGAGGAGATGGCATCAAAGAGATAATAGTATAAATGCGCGCTCAAATTGTAAAGGAAGTGATACGATATGCGTCCAGATTATAATAGAGTTAAATATTATAGTCCAAATGATTGGGGAATAAGTGTTGAATTAGAAGAAGCCGAGAATATTATAAAAAACTTTGATCCAGAAAAAACTATCACTGACATCAATGCTATTCTTGAGTTGTTAAATGTACAAAAGCTGTTAGAATGTGGGACGCGATTGAGAAAATGGAGCGATGAAGAATATAATTCATATAAACAAAAGGCGCAAATGATAACAGCTGTTCTTGGACGTTTTTTCTCAAATATCGATAATACAAGTTTTATAGACTACTATAATAACGTATGTATAGGTTATCTGGATGATTTTTGGCAGCTTTTTGAACATTTTAATTGCTATAAAAGAGTTGCACCTGAAAAATTTGAAGAATTATTGCGGCAGGAAAACGTTCATTTATACAAGATTCTTTATCACAAAGATATTGTAAAAGCTTATGATAAACAATTAGCAGATTCTTTGAGGTCATCAAATCAAACATTTCAAATTCTTGTATCACAGTTCTTAGAGAAGAACAATAACAAGTATCATTTACCTTCAGATTTGAATCCAAGTGAATTTGAAGGGATATTTCAGAAATATATCGATTCCGAACAAGTCAATCCTAATATACTCCATCTGATTTACAATGCACAAAGCACAGCGGAATGTCCAATATCTCCCAAGCTTAAATTGAATGCCAAACGCAAATATGATGAATTCTGGAATAACCCAGGAAATAACGTGATGAAGACGTCATATGGAATTGGCATCACTTTTGCTGATCAAAATAAGGATGTCATAATTGAAAAAGAAGGGACAAATATTCTCTTTTCATATGATAAAAAATGGCTGGAAGAAAACCTCGATTATCCAACTATTTTAAATAATTTCATTTATCTATTTGAAATGTTTGATACTTGCTTTAGAAGCGAGCTTGTTTCTGTAAAATCTAAAATTAGTGCAATAGAAAGAGCATTTTTAATTGATGGAAAAAAGTACTATCCTATTGGGAGCCATTTCAATTCTATGGCGATGATTTCATCTGCTCAAATGGATACATATTACCATTTCCTTAAAGCTCATGATGTTGATATAGAATATATTTTTAAATGGTTTTTCGAGACGTATCTTCCAGAAGAATTCAATGTAACAGGATTTAGTTTTAAAGCCTCTTCAGCAACGGATTATGTTGAAAAATGTCGTAATTTAGCAGCAGAAATGGATGGAGTATTAAAGCAGTATCGTATGTATGTACGGGATGGTGAGGTTGATAGAGAGCTGTTTGAAATGGAATCTGAACATCTTATAATTGACGGTATGCAGAGTTTAATGATTGATAAATATGCTTATCCAAACAGCAATGAGATACAGTATGAAATGTATTTACTATTCTCTGATCAATCAACGTTGAGCTATATTGACAGAACTGAATCTAAGTATTCAACTTTACTTGAGTTGTTAATGAAAGAAAAATGTAACAAAAACGATTTCAAAAATTATCAGATTGAAAAACTTGATTGGCTAATAAGCAGAGGCTCAATAATTCAGAATGAAGACAATACCGTAAAGCTGAATTATTCAAGAATTTTTGTTTTGAAAGATTTATATGACCATGATGTAATATGTGTGCAACATATGCAAAACTTATCAGACGTTTTGCATGAAATGCAAACAAATGGCGATTTAAAAATAGAAAACACTCTATTCTCTAAGCCCGAAAAAGAGTACTTGAATTACGTTTTAAATAAAGCCGAATATAGTAATGGTCTTGATTTAAGAAATAAATATGCACATAGCACTTATCCTCAAAATGAAGAGGAACAAAAGCGTGATTATATTGAATTATTAAAGACGATGATCTTGGTTATCACAAAAATGAACGAAGAATTTTGTTGGATAGACGATAGGAAACGGGGTGAAGAAGTATGAGCTACGATTATTCCGAAAACATACTTGTCCAGGGAGCGGCAGGCGATCTTCTCAGAGACGAGCTTGGCTGGGATGTTGTTTTTGCCTATAACGAGGAAAAACTCGGCACAGACGGCACACTCGGAAGAACTTCATATAAAGAGATACTGCTGATGCGGTATTTTCGTAATGCTCTGAAAGACCTTAACCCCTGGATAACCGATACTCAGATCACCGAAGCGGAAAAGCGCATGACCGAGCATATGTCTACGGCATCACTTATTCAGATAAACGAGGAGAAGTACGGATATATCCGTGATGGAATACCTGTAACGGTGAAACGTCCTGACGGCAAAACCGAGACTAAAAAAGCAAAGGTCATCAACTTCAAGGAGCCCTGCAAGAACCATTTTCTCGCTGTCAAGGAATTGAAAATTCACGGCGACCTTTACCGCCGCAGAACGGATATAGTCGGATTCGTAAACGGCATTCCACTCCTGTTTGTGGAGCTGAAACGCACAGATGTTGACGTTCAGAATGCCTACTATGATAACTATACAGACTACCTGTCAACTATACCTCAGCTGTTCTACTATAACGCTTTCCTTATGCTCTCAAACGGTATGCAAGCTAAGGTTGGAACTCTCGAAAGCAAGTATGAGTTTTTCCACGAATGGAAAAGACTTGCAGAAGATGATCAGGGCAGCGTTGAGCTTGAAACAATGCTCCGTGGTATCTGTAAGAAAGAGAACTTCATTGACCTGCTTGAAAACTTCATTCTCTTCGATCATTCTGGCGGACATACTGCAAAGATTCTTGCAAGAAATCATCAGTATCTTGGAGTAAACGAAGCTGTAAAGGCATATGCTGACAGGAGACTCCATGACGGTAAACTTGGTGTTTTCTGGCACACTCAGGGCAGTGGAAAGAGTTATTCCATGCTGTTCCTCTCACAGAAGATACGCCGCAAATTTGAGGGTTCGCCTACAATAGTAATACTTACCGACCGTGACGATCTCAACAGGCAGATAAGCGATACTTTCGAGAACTGCGGACTTCTCGGAAAGACAAAGGCTTCACAGTTTATCGCTTCGAGCGGTGAAGACCTTGTAAAAAAGCTGGAGAAGAATCCGAGCTTTGTGTTCACTCTTATACAGAAGTTCAACAAGCCAGATGTTAAGCCTATTTATCCTGACCATGACATTATCATAATGTCCGATGAAGCACACCGCAGCCAGTACGGAGTTTATGCAGATAATATGATGAAACTGCTTCCCACTGCTTCAAGGATTGGCTTCACAGGAACACCGCTTCTTTCAAGCGATAATATCACCGCCAGAACATTTGGTGGATATATCTCTATCTATGACTTCAAACGTGCTGTTGAAGACGGTGCAACAGTTCCGCTGTACTATGAAAACAGAGGAGAAAAGATCGAAGACCTCCGCAATCCAGATATTACAGATAAAATACTTGATGCTATCGAGAATGCAGATATTGATCCCGACCAGCAGGATAAACTTGAAGCTGAATTTGCCAAGGAGATACATCTGCTGACAGCTGAGCCAAGACTGCGTTCCATTGCCAAAGACTTTGTAAGGCATTATTCTGACCTATGGACAAGCGGAAAGGCAATGTTTGTCTGCCTTAATAAAGTGACCTGTGTTCGTATGTACGACTATGTACAGGAATACTGGGACAAAGAGATAGAGCTGTTGACAAAACGGCTGAAAGACGCAACTCAACAGGAAGCACAGGAGCTTGAACGTAAGATTAAATGGATGCAGGAAACCGAAATGGCTGTTGTAATCAGTCAGGAACAGAATGAAATTCAGACCTTTGATAAATGGAAACTGGATATCAAAACACACCGTACCAAAATGGAAAAACGAGAACTTGATAAAGAGTTCAAAGATTCCGAAAATCCGCTAAGAGTTGTTTTCGTATGTGCAATGTGGCTGACTGGTTTTGATGTTAAGTGTCTTTCATGCCTTTATCTGGATAAGCCATTAAAAGCTCATACCCTTATGCAGACTATCGCCCGTGCCAATCGTGTTAATGCAGGTAAAAGCAATGGTCTTATCATCGACTATATTGGTATTGTAAAGGCTTTGAGAAAAGCTCTTGCAGACTATACAGCTAATAAGGGCAAAGGCGGCGATGACCCAACAATTGATAAGGATAAGCTGATAGAGCGAATTCTTGAAACAATTGAAAAGGTCAAGCAATACTTCAAAAATCGAGACTTCACCATACAGAATATCATTGATGCTTCTGGATTCAAGAAGATGCAGTATCTGAGAGATGCTGCAGATATTGTATGCGGAAGTATCGAAGACAGGAAGACATTCACTACATATGCTTCTGAAATAGGACGTCTAATCAAATATACAGACCGATCTGATTTAACCGAAGCTACACGAAAAGAATGTGAAGCCGTTGCAGCCATCTACTCTGAGATACAGAAAAAGCGTAAGCATACAGACACTGCTGACCTTATGATAGAGATCAATAATATCATAAATCAGTATGTAACTGTAAACGCTAATCCTAATATCACAGAGAATAATCGTCAGTTCGATATAAGCAAGATAAACTTCGAGCTTCTCAGCAGAGAGTTTGCGAAGGCAAAACATAAAAACCTTGTCATGAAAGACCTTGAAGAAGTAATACTGCTAAAGCTTAATCAAATGGTTTTCGGCAATCCCAACCGTATAAACTATTATGATCGTTACCAGCAGATCATAACTGATTATAACAGTGAACAGGATCGCACTAAAATCGAAAAGACGTTCATGGATCTTATGAATCTTGCAAATAGTCTTGACGAAGAAGAGCAGCGGTATGTCAGAGAAGGATTCAACAGTGATGAAGAGTTGTCAATGTACGATATGCTGTTCAAGGACAACCTATCTCCTAATGACATAAAGAAGATAAAGGAAGTTGCTGTTGACCTGTTGTATAAGGTCAAATCAAAGATTGCTGAGCTTGATCACTGGACTGATAAGCAGGAAACAAAAGCCGCAGTCGATAATCTCATAAGAGATACTCTGTGGGCTGAACTTCCTGAAAGCTATGATGAAGTTAGCATATCAGTTTACAGGCAGAAAATATATGAGTATCTCTACACGAGATATAATGGAATTGTATAAAAGTTTTGCATACTGCCAATTAACAAATTCAGAAACTCTTGTGCTGAATTATTTAAAATCAAATGATGTTAAGCAGTAATTTCACTCTACACACCCCAAAGCTCTGCTTATCACGTTCAAGCAGAGTATCGGGAAACAAATTGAGCCACTTGTGACTGAAACTGGTATTTCCGAAGTATGCGTCAAAGTTGGAAACAGGCAGGATAACATAGTCTGAACCGTCGGGTTTGTTGGCGATGCAGTAAGCGATGACAGTCTCAGCCACTTCATACGGCAGACCGTCAGGCAGCAGTGTCTTTATACGCTCTTTTTCATCATCAGAGAAGGAAAAAGTCTTATCCGCCAGCTGTCCGAGCTCCAGAGCGTCTGCAAGCACATCATCAAACCGCAGAACCCACGCACCTTTGGTCTCGGGCGAGTAGAGCGACACCTGATACTGCTTCACCTTATCTCTCCAGGCAGTGTCAAATTTAGTTTTCAGCGGCTCAGCGTTTGCAAGAGTGAACTTACTCACATTATCGCTGTTCTTGGTGATGAACTTTTCGACCTTGTGAACGTGCCTGTAAAACCAGCCTTTTCCCGTCTTATCCACCAATTCGGGAAACTCCTCATGCAGATCGCTGAAATCAGTCCTGAACTGCCATTCCTCCTTCGGAGCGGCAGTTTTTTTGTCGGGGATACTGCACCACGCACATAGAGCTCGCCGTGCATAGTCGATATCAGGAGTGACGTTTCTGAACATATACCCCCGAGCGATTATAGTCAGCACACGGGTCAGACCTGTGAAGTCCTTCATCATTTCAAAGCTGAAACGTCCGAGAAAGGAAAGGTCACGCTTTCCGCTGCATTTGTAAACAGGCTTGCCCGTGTAAGCCTTGAATTCTTCAATTTCGTTCAGCATTATTTCTCCCTCCTGACGTGCTTTTCGATCCTGTCCAGCAGCAGATCGAAGAGCACTTTTCTTTTGCCCAGAGCAACTATGTACCTGACCGCTTCGTCAGGCTTCATTACGGCTTCAATCAGCTTTCGGCACTCCGTAGCAACCGCATCACGGTAGTACACATTCACGGATTTATTGAGGTAAGCCTCCATAAGCTGTCGGAAATCGGCAGAGTCTCCGTCACGGATAAGCCGTTTTCTGTCCGTCAGGTTGTTTTCATCGTCAATGTCAGCTATGAGATCAATGAGAACACGGTAACCGCCGAAACGGAAGTCGCTGAAAAGCAGATAGTACCGTTCAAGCTCAGGTATCAAATCTGCAAGAAAATCTTCACGCTGTTCTTTCGGAGTAAGGTGCCAGTTCTTAGCCTGCAGCTCATGCCTGATAGCAGTTATCTTATCGGGAGGTGTGCTCTGAAACAGGGTATACAGCATATCTGCGTCGTATTCACAGTCCTGACCTCGGCTGTACAGAATTCGCTGAATGTCGTTCCTGCGCTGTCTGTCCTTGACTGGCTGTCCGCAGGCTCTGATGCGTGACAGACACCGTTCATAGTCGGTAATAAGAGCTTTAATCCGCTCCATTTTCTCACGATTGAGCTTGTCCTTCCAGTTTTCATCTTCTGCAAATGTGAAAAGCTCACTATCCTCGGCAGGCTTGTCAACAACAGGAACCGTATTTTTGCCCAGCATATACGCCAAGTAAGGCAGACGCTCTACATTGGAGTCCACCTTGTTCCAGTCCGTGTCAGAGAAGAACTTCTCAAACTGCTCTTCGAAGGTCGGCTCGTACCATGCTCGGCGTCCCTCACTTTTTTCAAGCAGGCTCTTGTATTTCAGGAACTTGCTCTTGGCGACAGTCTTAACACCAAGATATTCCGTCAGATCAGGCTTCACACCGCTCTTGGCAGAGTCAATTTCCAGACCTGTGAGGATAGCAAGTGTTTCCGTTTCCTCACGGCACTTGTCACGAAGCTCGTCGTCGGAGTTCTCATTGTATGCGATAATACTTCTGTTCAGCGCCGCATTGGATATCTGTCCAACTCGTGAAGAAAACGTGCTCTTGACCGTTTCAAAACGAGCCTGCCAGTCGGTTGCATCACGGATAACAGGCTCGGCACTTGGTATTTTCAGCAACGGAGTCTCAGCCTTTGAATTGCGCTTGACACATCGGTTGACGATTGGATCGGAGATAGTTTTTATCATGTCGCCGTCGAAGTCCGCACCGCCGAGACGCTCCGCAGTCAGCGAATCCCAGTTCACCATAACAACATCAGTGAGGTGGCTGAGATAATACTTTCTCATATTCTCAACATCGGGATATACCTGTAACTGAACCTCTTCATTTCGCGAAATGTGAGGATTGCGCAGGAGCGTACACTCATCGCTGTGCGAATACGCAATTGACGGAGCATAGAAAGCGTTCTTCTCAAATTCACTCTGCACCGCACCATTGTAGAAGTTGCGCTGACTTGTGTTTCGCTTTGCCTTTTTTGGTATAAAATCTTTAAGGAAACCGAGAAGGTCTGCGGAAAGATATAGTCATTGATACTCTGCAAAAGGTGCGCGATACAGTTGATATGAAGTACGGAAGTGATTACAAGGACGTTTCAACTCTTAAATCAATTGCAGACGAGTTAGGCATCGCAATTATTCTTGTTCATCACAACCGAAAGCAGCAGGACTCCAATCCGAACAACATGATACTTGGCACGAATGGTATCCCGGGTGCAGCAGACGGTTGTCTTGTACTTCAGAGAAACGGAGACAGCAAGAATGCTGTGCTGAACATCAGCGGTCGCGGTGCTCCGTCACTCGACATAAATGTTATCAGGGACGGAGCAAAGTGGAAGCTGCTTGACAAGCCGCCCGAGGACAAGCCTGATAACTTCCCGTCAGTGATACATGATTTTATGCTGGAGCGAAAAGAGTTCCGCGGAAGTGCGTCTGAGTTGTGTGAACTGTTAAGCAAAAAGTTTCCGTCAGAGGAATTCAAAAACAACTGGATGTATCGCGAACTATTGCAGCACGATGAAGAAGTTCACTCGCTCGGTATCAGCTATGGCAAAACTAAAAGTAACGGCACTCGCAGTATCTGTGTCCGTTACGAAGCTGATAGGGACAGCAGTGGCAGTAAATTACTGTACCCTGAAAGTGGTGCCCCTGCCGTCCCTGAAACGTCTTCAAACGCTGATATAT
>Ga0256405_10003779_pt1 | contig 30385 bp, 25 predicted proteins | sample RumenRJG_02DNA_FD_189096 | JGI IMG/M metagenome (GOLD analysis project Ga0256405, IMG submission 189096) | Bovine rumen microbial communities from Lethbridge, Alberta, Canada - RJG_02 | ecosystem: Host-associated > Mammals > Digestive system > Stomach > Rumen | place: Canada: Alberta...
TTTACGCTTGTTTTGATTTGCAACACTAAGATAAGTGAAAAATCTGACATGGCAAAATCCTGAGCAACTTTTTGTTGCTCAGGAACTTATAAATAAAGTTAAATCAAAGTGTTGCGGAATTAAGGAATAAAACTTCTTCCAATATAAATCATTGCATTGGGAAAATCAGAGGCGAGATTACATCTAGCTTTCTTAATCCATTGCTCGATTTGGAGAATTTTTTCTCCTTCTTTGCTATATATCCATTTGTAATCTATACAAATTTCTTTCACTTCATCTTCAAGTTCACCAAATATTTCTTTTGGCAAGTCTGCTTTTATAGTATTTAGTAAATTTTTGACTTCAGATATTTGTGATTTGTTTCGCATTGGAAAGAAGGAGAGTAATTTTTCGATATTACTACTGTTATACTTTCTCAAATGTTTTTTCATATAGTCACTCAAGTCAGTTTGCAACAATTCAGAAACATCATATTGAATTGTTGATTCTTTTTCTTGATTGTATTTTAGTGTTATATCCTTTATATCCATAACCATGTCATTATTAGTCAATCGACCCCTTTGATTTCCAAAACATTAATGCTCTTCTATGGACATTCTAATATGAATCCACTTGTAAAAGAGGGATTATCCTTCATTTATTTTATCAATTCATACAGTGACCGAGAAATTTTATACCCAATTAATCCGACATCACGATTCCAGTAAATGTTAGTAATAGGAAGCACAGGTTGATGTGTTCCTGAACATAAATTTGAGTCTGAAACGACGACGTTCCATTTATATCGAGGAAATAATGTCAAATCTTTGACGACATTTCCTGTTGATATGTTTTTTTTAGTATATCTTCCCCAAAAAGCCAAAGATACTTCCGCAGGTTTAGAATCACAATTCTTTTCCAATATGAATAGGCATTTATATTTTTCACCTGAATGATATGCTTCAATTTGATATTCAGCATTTGCTTTATACTCATTATCTCCTTCCATCCAATTACAACCTTCCATATCAAATATGTTTTTATTAGTAGGATTGTTAATCGTTTTTTTAGTGACAATGAGCGTATCAAATTCTACATTTTCTCTATTGAAAAAAACAAGAGTATCACCAACTGAATATGGCTTCATCCAATCTAAGTCATTGTTTGAAAATGGCGTTTTTTTGCAATACGGTAAACCGCAAGAAGATACAGCCAAAAGGCAAGGGAACACCCACCAGTATTTTATAACGAACCGTTTCATGCTGATATAAATTCTGATTTATCTGACTATTATTCTTGAAACTCCCTGCATCCCGAGGCTTTTGAGTGAGATAGCGAACGCCATTTCTTTTAGCCCATAATGTCTTTGGAAAGCGCTTTACCTGCGAAATCCGTTTGCAAAGGTACAGCAAAATAATGAGGAATTGTGCAAACCTCCCCACCTTTTATAGATTATTAGCGAAGAGAGGTTTCAGGAGGCAACATACCGAGCCATGTAAACAGTTCATGGTATCGCATGCCATATTGAAAGATTGCACTGAATTTCACACTCCACTTTTTCGCCACGAATTTCACCTGAATTTCACAATGAGCAAAGAAAAAGCGGCTACGTTTGACGTAACCGCTTGATTTTCAGAGGTGGACCAGCCAGGGCTTGAACCTGGGACCTCCAGATTATGAGTCTGTTGCTCTAACCAACTGAGCTACAAGTCCGAGATATGAGTATCAGCGCTCTTATCGGCTGCAAAGGTACGCTTTTTCCATTAAAAATCCAAATATTTTCCCCAAAAGATACAAAATTAGTGGTCCATCTTTGGCAGTGATATTGATTTTGAGTACCTTTGCACCCATGAAAACGATCATCCTTTCAGAAGATGTAGGTTTGTCGGAACCATCGGTGGCCACCATCGGTGTGTTTGATGGTGTGCATCGTGGTCATCAGCTAGTGATAGGGCGTGTGCTTGATACTGCCCGTGAGACTGGGATGGCTTCGGTGGTGGTGACCTTCGACCGTTCACCTCGTGAGGTGCTTGATCCCTTATTCCACCCTCAGATGTTGACAACACTTGCTGAGAAAGAGGCGATCATGGCCCAGTTGGGTGTGGATTATCTGGTGGTATTGCCCTTTACAAAGGCGTTGGCGGCTTTGTCGGCACAGGCGTTTATGCAACAGGTATTGTGTGATTGCCTTTGTGTGAAGACACTCTTTACAGGCTACGATAACCGTTTTGGACACAATCGAAGGGAGGGCTTTGATGACTATGTGCGTTATGGTCAGGAGATGGGCATGCAGGTGCTGCGTGGCGATGCGGAATTGATGGCGGATGGTTCGCAGGCTATCAGTTCTTCTGTGATCCGGACACTATTGGTGGAGGAGGGACAGGTAGAGTTGATGCCTCAGTATCTGACTCGCCTTTATACGTTGCAGGGGCGTGTGATGCCAGGAGAACATATCGGCCATCAGTTGGGTTATCCGACGGCCAATCTGGAGCCTGAAGATGCCAATAAGTTGATTCCTGCCCCAGGCGTTTATGCCGTTTGGGCACAGTTGGAGGGTGAACAACAGGCACGGGCCGCAATGATGAACATCGGCCACAGGCCTACGTTTGATGGACACAAGCAGACGCTTGAGGTGAATATCCTCGATTTCAACGGAGATCTCTATGGGCAGACGGTGAACATCTCGTTTGTGGCTCGTCTGCGAGAGGAGCGGCGTTTTGATTCGCCTGAAGCACTCGTGGCGCAATTGGAGATGGATAAGAAACAGGTAAAACAACTTCTAAAATGAAGAATGCATTAATATATACCGTGATCTTTGCAGCCATCCAAGTGGTGGTGAGTTTTAGTGTGCAGGGTGTCTATATGTTGATTGATGGTCCTGGTGCTAAGATGGATGCTACGGGCCTGATTATCACGATGGCTGTATTTAGTGTCGTAGTGATGGCACTTTTCCTATTGACAAAGTGGGCAGAGGTGTCGCGTCATTGGGTGCGTACGCGTCCTTGGGCTGTGCTCTTTTGGTGTGTGTTGGCTGCGCTGGGGGTCATCATTCCTTCCACTTGGTTGCAGGAGCAGATGCCTGAGTTGCCCAATATGATGGAGGCTGAGTTTGGCATGATTATGAAGGAGCGCTTAGGTTACTTCGTGGTGGGTCTGTTGGCTCCGTTGGCTGAAGAACTGGTGTTCCGTGGGGCTATTCTGCGCGCCTTACTCCGTTGGCACAAGAACGCATGGGTAGGCATTGCCATCTCTGCGGTATTGTTTGCAATCATCCATATGAATCCTGCTCAGATGCCTCATGCTTTTTTGGTAGGATTGTTGCTGGGTTGGATGTATTATCGTACGGATAGCATTGTGCCAGGTGTGGTGTTTCATTGGGTGAATAATTCGGTGGCTTATGTGTTGTATAATCTCTATCCAGATCCCTCGTTGAAGTTAGTTGATATTTTGGGCGGACAGCAACAGTCGGTATGGATGGCGCTGGGTTTCTCGTTGCTGATCTTCCTGCCCGCGCTGTTCCAGATGAATCTCCGTCTGAAGAAATAATTCACAGAAAGTTCAGAAAATGAAGTGGGCTGCCAGATATCTCTGAGCAGCCCTTTCCTTCCGTGTTAGTATTTTTTGAAAAATTTGAGAGAATGAGAAACTTCACAGCTTCTACTACGTGTTTAAATTTTAGTTATTATTAAAGAAAGCATAGAAAAATTAGTCTTATTCAACCAAGGTCGGATTGTCTGTTGTAGCCTCTTTGAGACTATCTGTGACGTTCTCTGCCTGAATGGTGTTCAACACATTCACAGAATCGACCTTTTCCTTATGGAACTTGGCATAGGCATCCTTTGGATCATCCCATCCCCATTCCCATGGTGCCTGAGCGGCATTGCCCAGCGTGAGTACGATGGCTACAATGGCTGCGGCTCTGAACAGAGGAGCCAGACGGCTCTTGAGTGTAACGGTCTTGGCTACGGGTGCCTCACCGATCTGCTGAAGGATGAGTGCATCGAAGTCGTCACCCAGAGGCTCTTCCTTCTCTTGCTCGTACGTGAACAGCGCCTGATACTTCTTGAGAGCCTCAGGAATCTCTTCTTGGCTGAAGAAGGCGCGCAGGATGGCTTCCTCCTGGAGTGTGGTTTCACACGTCCAGTAGCGCTCCAATAGTTGTTCAATGTACTTATAATCCATATTTCTCTGTTTCTAAGAATTTCTGTCGGATGGCCTGGCGGGCTCTGAAGATGTTGACTTTCACCTGATCCTCGCTGATGGCCATGATGTTTGCAATCTCTTTGTAGCTCTTGCCTTCGATGTCGCGCAACTGCATCACGCTTCGTTGTTTCTCAGGCAGGCTGTCGATGAGGCGGCGTACTAATGCAAGACGGTCTTGATGCATGGCCTGTTCCTCAGGATTGGATGAATAGCTGCTGTCAGGCGTATCATGCTCACCTTCATCCAGACTTTGGTTCTGGTGTTCCATCCGCTTGGTCTTGTCGAGCGACAGATTGCGGCAGATGGTCAGGCAGAAGGCTTCTATCGAGTCGATATCGTCCCATTGGTCTCGCCTGTTCCAGACTTTGATCATTGTCTCTTGAACAATATCCTCCGACTCCGCAGGGTTGAGAGTGATGCGGAGGGCAAGCCTGTAGAGCTCGTTTTTCAGCGGTAGGACATCATTTCTGAAACTGATCTTTTTCATCCTCTCTATATTGAATGACGATTGAAACGGGGAAAAGTTACAGTAAATGGCGAAAATTTTTTCGCCATTTACTATTTTATCACAGTGCCGTGCTGTCCGTCGATGGCTGTTGCGAGTGTGATGATTACTCTGGCTACGCCTGCATCAATGGCAGAGAGGGCATTCTCAATCTTAGGCAGCATACCGCCACTGATGGTACCGTCGGCCTTATATTTAATAAAGTCCGCACGCGTAATAGTGGGGATGACACTATCATCATCATCGGGATTGCTGAGCACACCTTTCTTCTCAAATGAGAAGATAAGTGTCACATCGTAGTAGGGTGCTAAAGCCTTGGCGGTCTCACTGGCAATCGTGTCGGCATTGGTGTTCAGAATATGTCCCTCGCCATCGTGCGTCAGAGGTGCCATCACGGGGGTGATGCCTTCCTCTATCAGACGACTGAGCATATTGCCGTCGGCTTGATCCACGTCACCCACGAAACCATAATCAATACCATCCTTGATGGGCCGTTTGTGACTGCGGATGACGTTGATATCTGCACCTGTCAGTCCAAGGGCATTCACACCGTTGGCTTGCAGACGAGCAACGAGGTTCTTGTTGACCAGACCGCCATAAACCATAGTCACAACACTAAGCATCTCAGTATCAGTAATGCGGCGTCCATTCACCATTTTCGACTCGATGCCAAGCTGAGAGGCCACCTGTGTAGCCCTTCGGCCTCCACCATGCACAAGTACCTTACGTCCTTCGATGGCACTGAAGTCCTTCAGAAGCTGTGCCAACTGGGCTTCATCTTCTACGACGGCCCCGCCTACTTTCACGATTGTGAGTTTTTCTTTCATTATTCCAGATATGTATAACCGTAAAGACCACTGCGATAGTTGCTCAAGAACTCTTTTCCCTCTTCGAGTGAGATCTTGCCTTGTTTCACACTCTTGGCCACCCAGACTTCAAGTTGGCGTACAAGTTTCTTCGGATCGTACTGTACATAATCGAGTACTTCGGCTACCGTTTCACCGTCGATGATTTGATCAATATGGTAAGTACCGTCCTTCTCAGAGATATGTACGGCATTGGTGTCACCGAAGAGGTTATGCATATCACCCAGGATCTCCTGATAGGCGCCTACGAGGAACACACCTAAGTAATAGGGCTCGTTCTTCTTCAAAGGATGTACGGGCAGAGAGTGGGAGTTGTTGCGATTAGTGACGAAGTTGGCCACCTTACCATCCGAGTCGCAGGTGATATCCTGGATCGTTGCATTGCGGGTGGGGCGCTCGTCAAGTCGCTGAATAGGCATGATGGGGAAGAGCTGGTCAATGGCCCATGAGTCGGGCAGGCTCTGGAACAGTGAGAAGTTGCAGAAGTATTTATCAGCCAGCAGTTTATCAATATTCATCAATTCCTCTGGAATGTGCTTCAGACTCTTGGTCAGGATGTTGATCTCATGGCAGACACTCCAGTACATGGATTCAATCTCAGCACGGGTCTTCAGATCAACGATACCATGACTGAACAAGTCGAGCACTTCTTCACGTATCTGCTCTGCATCGTGCCAGTCTTCAAGTACGTTGCGCGGATTCAGGTTATCCCAGATCTCATAGAGGTCTTTAACCAGCTGGTGGGAGTTCTCGTCAGGCTCGAATTCCTCCGGCATCTCCGGTAGTGAAGCGGTTTCCAGCACGTCAATCACCAGCACAGAGTGGTGGGCAGCCAAAGAACGTCCGCTTTCTGTGATGATGTTCGGATGTGGCAAGTTGTTCTTGTTGGCTGCATCAACAAAGGTGTAAATACAGTCGTTGACGTACTCCTGGATGGAGTAGTTCACGCTGCTTTCACTCGATGGTGAACGTGTGCCGTCATAATCAACGCCCAGACCACCACCGCAATCCACGAAATCGACATTATAGCCCATCTTGTGCAGTTGGATATAGAACTGTGAGGCTTCGCGCAGAGCCGTCTGGATACGACGGATCTTCGTGATCTGTGAACCGATATGGAAGTGGATTAGGCGCAGACAGTCGCGCATATCCTTTTTGTCAAGCAGTTCGAGAGCCTCCAAAAGTTCAGCACTTGTGAGTCCGAACTTAGAGGCATCACCACCACTCTCTTCCCATTTACCAGAGCCGGAAGAAGCCAGTTTGATACGGATGCCGATATTGGGCTTCACGTTCATCTTCTTGGCTACCTTTGCGATGATATCGAGTTCGTTCAGTTTCTCCACCACGATGAAGATGCGCTTTCCCATCTTCTGGGCCAAGAGTGCCAGTTCGATGTAACTCTGATCCTTATAGCCGTTACACACGATGATAGAGTCGCTCTGACACTGTACGGCAATCACAGCATGGAGTTCAGGCTTCGAACCTGCCTCTACACCGAGATTGAATTTCTTACCGTGGGAGATGATTTCTTCCACCACGGGCTGTATCTGGTTAACTTTGATGGGATAGACCACGTAATTCTCTCCCTTGTAGTCATACTCCTCAGCTGCCTTCTTAAAACAACTCCATGTCTTCTCAATCCGGTTGTCGAGGATATCGGGGAAGCGGAGCAACACTGGGGGCGTGACATCACGCAGGGCCAACTCGTCCATCACTTCACGCAGGTCTATCTGCGTGTTGTTCTTACAAGGTGTGACATAGACATCGCCCTTCTCGTTGATGCCGAAATAGGAAGTGCCCCAACCGTTGATGTTGTAGAGCTCCTTCGAGTCCTCAATGGTCCATTTCTTCATATACCTAATAATTCTTTTAATTTCTCGACACTGATCTTGATTTTCTCATAATTATCCATCAGGCTGACATCCAAAGTATATTGGGCCTTGGTATAATAAGGTTCACGCTTCTCAAGCTGTTCGCGGATAAAGGCTATCAGTTCCTCAGGACTTTTGCCTTTCAGCAAAGGTCGCTCTGTCTTTCCCATCAGCAGATGATCATAGAGCACTTCCGGACTGGCTTTGAGATATACCACTTTTCCCTGTTGGTTAAGATAGTCCATATTGTCGAAGAAACAAGGTGTGCCCCCACCACAGCTGATAATGACATTTTCAAACTCTGCCACCTCATGCAGCATATTGTATTCTATCTTGCGGAAACCTTCTTCTCCCCGTTCGGCAAAGATCTGTGCCACAGACTTGCGCATACGGCTTTCAATATACCAGTCGAGATCGTAAAAGATCACGCCCAGATCCTTCGAGAGTGCCTTGCCAATCGTGGTCTTACCGGCACCCATATAGCCTATCAGGATAATTCGTGTCATGCGTTAGCTCTTCTTGACTGGCTGTGCCTGGATGATCTTCATGCACTCGTCGTAGGTCAGTTCTTTTGCCCGCTCGTGCATGGCCTTTGGCAGTCGGTAGTTCTTGCCTTCGTAACTCAGGTAGGGACCATAGCGGCCGTTGAGAATCTCCAATTTCGTATCTTCCAGGAATAGTTTCAGATGCTTCTGACTATCCTGCTGACGTTTTTCCCGAATGAGTTCGATAGCTTCCTCGAGCGTGATGCTCATGGGATCTGCATCCTTAGGCAGGGAGGTATATTTGCGGTCGTGCAGGATATAGGGACCAAAGCGACCTGAACCGATGGTAACAGGTTTGCCTTCAAATTCACCCACCGCGCGTGGCAATTTGAAGAGCTCAAGTGCTTCTTCGAGGGTGATGGCCTCCATCGACTGCTCTTTAGGCAGTTGGGCAAACTGTGGCTTCTCCTGATCGTCTGCTGTGCCAATCTGTACCACAGGTCCGAAACGGCCGATCTTCACAAAGACGGGACGACCACTCTTCGGGTCAACGCCCAACTTGCGCTCACCGGCCTTGTGCTGCTGACGACTGTTGATGGTCTTCTCCACAGCGGGCTCGAAACTCTTGTAGAAGCCGCGCATCATGTCCTTCCATTTCTCTTCGCCTTCTGCAATCTTATCGAAGTCCTGCTCTACCTTGGCAGTAAAGTTATAGTCCATGATATCCTTGAAGTTATCCATCAGGAAGTCGTTTACCACGATACCGATGTCGGTAGGCAGCAATTTCCCTTTTTCAGAACCTACCACTTCCTTGCGGGACTTCTGCGTAATCTGCTTTCCCTTCAAGGTATAGATAGTGTATGGATGATCCTCGCCTTTCTTATCGCCTTTCTGCACATATTCGCGCTGCTGGATGGTTGAGATGGTGGGGGCGTAGGTTGAAGGACGGCCGATGCCCAACTCTTCCATCTTGTGAACGAGACTGGCCTCAGTATAACGCTGGGGACCCTGGCTGAAACGTTCTGTAGCCACAATCTCGCGACGTGTCAGTTCCTGACCTTTCTTCATCGGGGGCAGGATATGTCCGAATTCCTCCTGCTGATCATCATCGTCGGATGACTCGCGATAGACCTTGATGAAACCGTCGAACTTCACCACCTCACCCTGGGCCACAAACTGTTCATTGGTGCCGCTGATACTGATATTAACAGTGGTCTTCTCAATCTCGGCATCTGCCATCTGACTGGCAATAGTACGCTTCCAGATCAGTTCGTACAGACGCTTCTCCTGGCTAGTACCTTCAATCTCAGATTGATCCATATAGGTGGGACGGATGGCCTCGTGAGCTTCCTGAGCACCTTTGGCGTTGGTATGATACTGGCGGGTTTTGCTATAGTCATTGCCATAGAGACGGATGATCTCCTCCTTGCTGGCTCCGAGACAAAGCTTTGAGAGATTGACCGAGTCAGTACGCATATAGGTGATACGTCCGTTCTCATAGAGGTGCTGCGCCACCATCATCGTCTGACTGACAGTGAAACCGAGTTTACGGGCGGCTTCCTGCTGCAGGGTAGAAGTGGTGAAAGGAGGTGCGGGGGTACGTTTCACGGGTTTCTTGGTGATGCTCTCCACCTTGAAGGTGGCATCCTTGCACTTCTCCAGGAAAGCCTGCACCTCTTCCTCATTCTTGAAACGGCTACCGAGTTGGGCTTTGACCTCTGTGGCAGATCCGTCGGCATTGGTGATGGCAAACACGCCATTCACATTATAATAGGTCTCGCTCTTAAAGTTCTGGATCTCACGCTCGCGCTCTACAATCAGGCGTACGGCAACACTCTGCACACGACCTGCTGAGAGGGCGGGTTTCACCTTACGCCAGAGCACTGGTGAGAGTTTGAAACCTACGATTCGGTCCAGTACACGGCGTGCCTGCTGGGCATTCACCAGGTTCATATCCAGATGACGCGGATGCTCAATGGCTTCCAGAATGGCTGGTTTGGTAATCTCATGGAATACGATACGGCTGGTCTTATCCTTGTCCAGTCCTAACACTTCACACAAATGCCATGAGATGGCTTCTCCCTCACGGTCCTCATCGGATGCGAGCCATACTCTCTCTGCCTTTTCTGCCTTTGAGCGCAGGTCGGCTACAAGTTTTTCTTTCTCTTCGGGAATTTCGTATTCTGGTTCGAGGGTTTCGTCGTCGATACTCAGTTCCTTCTTCTTCAAGTCACGTATATGGCCGTAGCTCGACATCACCTTGAAGTCTTTTCCCAGGAACTTCTCAATTGTCTTCGCCTTGGCTGGAGACTCTACAATCACTAAGTTTTTCTGCATACTTTGTCTCGTTTTTATTCTTACGGGCTGCAAAAGTAAGCAAAAAAGTGGCTCACACCTTATTTATATATAGGAATTTTAGTTTTATTAACGATTAAGCATCAGGAAGCGATGCACACCTTCACGTATCGAACGGAGTCCGAAACGCTCCACATAGACTTGGCGTAGGGGAACCCAGCTGCAAGCAGCTGCATCGTCGGCAGCCTGTATTTCTGTCCCTTCATCAGCATGACAGAGATAGAACATGTCGAGTGTGTGGATGTCCATGCCTGAATAGCGATAGATATTGGGGATGGAGAACAGATATTCCACCTCTTTGATATCGAGTCCGGTCTCCTCCTTGATCTCACGGATGATTCCCTGCTCGCCAGATTCGTTGTTGTCCACAAAACCACCGGGCAGGTCGAGTGTGCCCTTGGCAGGTTCTTTTCCTCGACGCACCACCAACAGTTCTCCTTTGCTGTTCAGGATGAAGGCCGCAGTTGCAGAACTGGGATTCTGGTAATAGGTAAATCCGCAACTTGAGCAATGCTTACTCTTCCCGTTATGCTCTTCAAACAGTTCGCTGCCGCATTTCGGACAGTATCTGAATATCTCTAAAGGATGATTCTTCATAAGCCTGATTACCAGTTGTCTGTACGGAAGGGGAACAACGGCAGGTTGGCACCGTTCTTCACGTTTCCGAGTTGGAAGTTCTTGAAACAATAGCGCACAGCCACAGGCTTCTTCACCTCAGGTGAGGTAATCCTGATGGCTTCGTCCCAGTAGTCCCCGCCTTCACGCCAGAAGTGGGCGGCAGTGGCTGGATGGAAGACCTTGTCCTCACCAGCGAGTTCAAAACCTTCGAGGCCCTCGAAGGGCGCATCAGTGTGATAGTTGTTGTCGAGGTGGATAAATACGGCATCACCCTCGATCTTCATATCCTTGAAGTTGGAACTCTGATAGAGTATGCCTTCAAAGCCATAATCGCGGTTCAGGGCTGCATAAGCCAGACGCTCACCCACCTGTTGCTTCTGCGTGGGGTGGATCTGTGAGAACTCATAGGGATATACGAGGTCGTTGGTGCATACCAGTACACTGTTGGGGATGATCTGCGAGGCTTTGTACTGCTGCTCACGTAATAGGGCGCCGCTGATGGCGTTGCAGTCACCGTCGTCGTAAGCCCAGGGTGCAATCTGCACGAAGTAGAAGGGAATCTCGCCAAGACCGAATTGCTGACGCCACTGCTCTACCAGCAGTTTCATGCGCTGTGAATACTGATCACCGGGATCGCCCACGTTTGAACAGCCCTGATAGTAGAGGATGCCCTTCACGGTGAAGTTCAGGATGGGGTTGAACGTACCGTTGCCCCAGAGCAGTGAACGATGATAGTCCCATTTGTCCCACTTCTTGCAGATAGCCACAGAGTCGGTGGGGTCGTCGGTATATTTCTCCAGGTTCTCCTTCGTCAGCCAACTCTCCACGCGCGAACCTCCTTTATTAGCCTCAATGAGTCCGATGGGGATATCCAGTGCCTGATGCACAGTGCGGGCGAAGAAGTAGCCGGTAGCAGAGAACTCGCTCACGGTATTCGGAGAACAGATGCGCCATTCGCATTGGGCATCGGCCTGCGGTTCGGCACGCATCGTACTGGGAATCTTTACGGAGCGAACTCCCGTATGGTTGGCGGCATCGATCACCACCTGGTTGTAATCTTTCACAGGGCACATCCAGAAGCCCTTTACAGGCATCTCCATATTCGATTGTCCTGCACAGACCCACACCTCACCACTTAAGACATTATTGATCGTCAGCGGCTCTCCGTCATCAAAGGTAATCGATAGCGGTTCGTATGAAGCCTTGGGTGTCTTCACCTTTACCAGCCATTCACCGTTTTTGTCGGTTTTCGCTGTTGCCACCTGGTCGTTCCACGAGGTGGTCACCTTTACTGTCTTTCCAGGTTCCGCCCAGCCCCAGAGACGGGCGTCTGTCTGTTGTTGTAACACCATGTTGTCGCTGATAAGGTGGGGTAGTCTAACTTTTGCCTGAGCACCGATAGTCAGTGCAATGAAGGCTGCGCAAAGGAATAATCGTTTCTGCATATCTGGTTATTTTATAGTTTCTGCCTGCAAAGTTAGTTAATTATTTGTAAACCATGCTATCCGTGGCCGTTTTTTTATTATCTTTGCATGCAAAAATTAAAAGAAAACTAAAATGAAAAGACTCAAATTGTTATTCACCATGTTGCTGTTGACGATGTCTTCAGCAGTTTTTGCACAGAAAGGAACAACGATGGAACTATGGCCGAATGGCGCTCCAAACGCCAGCAGTGATGAGAAAGACAAGGCAGAACTTACCGTTTATCTGCCCGATGAAAAGAAAGCAACGGGTCGTGCCGTCGTGTGCTGTCCTGGTGGCGGATATACGCATCTGGCGATGGATCATGAAGGTCATCAGTGGGCACCTTTCTTCAATAGTCAGGGTATTGCACTGATCGTGTTGAAATACCGCATGCCTCATGGTAACCGTATGATTCCCATCTCCGACGCCGAAGAGGCGATGAAGACCGTGCGTCGTCGTGCTTCTGAATGGCATATCAATTCTGCGGATGTGGGTATCATGGGCTTCTCAGCTGGTGGCCATCTGGCTTCTACCATCGCCACGCATTCCACAGGCGATGCTGCGCCCAACTTCCAGATTTTGTTCTATCCTGTCATCACAATGGATCTGGGCTTTACCCATAAAGGGTCGCATGATAATTTCCTGGGAGAGGTACATTCGAAGAAGGAACTACGCAAACTGGAGGCTGACTATAGTAACGACCTGCAGGTGAACCGTACCACACCGCGTGCTTTCCTTGCCTTGAGCGATGATGATAAGGCCGTACCTGCTGCCAACGGCTTTAACTATTATGAACAACTCTATAAGCACGATGTGCCTGCCTCTATCCATATCTATCCTACTGGTGGACATGGCTGGGGTTATCGTGAGTCGTTCGACTATCATTATAACATGGTCTTTGAACTGAAAGCCTGGTTACAGAGTTTTTGATAATATAAATAATGGCAACCATCGGGTTGCCATTATTATTTAGTGTCGACACTTGGATTCGGACCAAGGACCCCCACCATGTCAAGGTGATACTCTAACCAGCTGAGCTATGCCGACCTGTCTTTGCGGCTGCAAAGGTAATATAAAAATCTGATATCTGCAAGAAAAACCCGCTTTTTCTTGCAGATATCAGAGAAGACGCTTACAACAACTTCTTGATCTCTGCCTCAAGGTCTTTGATCTGAGCGGCACGCTTCACGAGGTTGTTGCCGCGATCAATCAGGAAATAATCGGGCACTGCCTGGATGTTATAGAGCGTCAGGCGCTGAGAGTTCACGCCGTCAGCATCGCGAACGTTGATCCAGGGAAGGGCAGCTGTCTGCTGTTTCCAGAAATGCTCGTCAGGATCGAGCGACACCTGATACACCTCGAATCCCTGTTGCTGGTACTTATTATAAAGTTCGCGAAGTCTGATGATACGGGCAGGAGAATCCTCGAGGGCGAAGATATGGAAGTCGAGCAAGACGACCTTCCCCTTCAGGTCTGTGAGATGGCGCTCCTGACCTTTGTTGTCAAGCAGGGCGATATCCAGCACACCAGCCTCACTCACCTTATTGGCATCCACCTGAATGTCGCGGTTTTGTGACTCGATGATACGCTGGTTCTTCATACCCTCGATGGCGATGTTATGCAGGTTTTGACCGCGTTCGGCATGGGGGTAGTAAGTATCCCAACTGGTGGCTACGGCAGCAAAGGCCTTGATGTCATCCTTGTTGCTCTTCGGGTTGAAGATCAGATAGTTGCCAATAGTCTGGAAGAGTGCGAAATAAGAGTATGCCTTCATGGGCTCCTTGTAAATATAGTTACGCTTCACTTCATCCTTATAGGCGTTGATGATGCTCTGGATGCTGTCGTTGGCACGATCGATGGTGAGGGAGGGATCCTTCTGGATGGCGATGGCACGGCTCTGCAGATCCATCTGCTTCAGAGCCAGTTCCCTGATCTTTTCGCAGTTCTCAGAACCGCTGACAGTGTAGTCGGCTGCCATATTCGGATAGGTACCCTTGATCTGTACGGTCTCTGTGGAGTCGATGCTCACGTTGATGATCTGGTCAGCAATGCGCAGACGATAGAACTCGGGTGCGCCTGGTGCCTCCTGGTGGAAGGCGAACTCACCGTCGTCACTGAGTTTCACAGAGTCGAGCACGTTGATGCCCTCCAGTCCTACATTCTCGAAGTAGAGCACAGAGTCCTTGGCATTGCCGATCTGTCCTTCTACCGTGAATTTGTTATCGCTACATGAGGCGATAGTAAGTGCAGCGAGCATCATGGCTGCCGCCTTTCTCATATGTTTCATTGTCGTTATTTGTTATTTTTGGCTGCAAAGGTACGAAAAAGAAAGGAAAAGTGAAAAGTTAAAAGTGAAAAATTGAAAAATAATCAGCATTTCTTCGTTAATTAATATAATAATGTGTACCTTTGTGCCGATTTTCGCGACCCTTAACGATTGGGTCGTGCTATTTTTTTTTATTTTTAGATGTTTTAATTTAAGATGAACGTAATTACAAAGACCCTTCAATTGGCTGATGGACGTACCATCACCATTGAAACCGGGAAAGTGGCAAAACAGACCGATGGTGCTGTCATGTTGAAGATGAACAATACCGTACTTCTCGCCACTGTTTGTGCCGCAAAAGATGCAGTTCCCGGAACAGATTTCATGCCTTTGCAGGTAGATTATCGTGAACAGTACAGTGCAGCCGGTCGTTTTCCCGGCGGATTTACCAAGCGCGAAGGCAAAGCCAGCGACAACGAAATCCTGACATCACGACTGGTGGACCGTGTGCTCCGCCCGCTCTTCCCGTCAAACTATCACGCTGAGGTATTCGTGAATGTGATGCTGCTCTCTGCAGATGGTGTAGATCAGCCTGACGCACTGGCAGGTTTTGCTGCCTCTGCTGCCCTGGCTTGCTCAGACATTCCTTTCGAGTGCCCCATCAGTGAGGTGCGTGTAGCCCGTATCAACGGTGAGTATGTGATCAATCCTACCTTCGAGCAGATGAAGGAGGCCGACATGGATATCATGGTTGGTGCCTCTGCTGAGAACATCATGATGGTGGAAGGTGAGATGAAAGAGGTGTCAGAACAGGATATGATCGGTGCCTTGAAGGCTGCGATGGCTGCCATCAAGCCGATGTGCGAACTCCAGGCTGAGCTCTCTAAGGAGCTGGGTAAGGATGTGAAGCGCGAGTACGATCATGAGGTGAACGACGAGGAACTGCGTGAGCAGATGAACAAGGAGCTTTATCAGCCCGCCTATGACATCACCAAGCAGGCTCTGCCCAAGCAGGACCGTGCCGATGCTTTCGAGAAGATCCTCGCTGACTTCAAGGAGAAGTATGCTGCCGACCACGCCGACCTCACTGAGGACGAGATGGAAGAAAAGTATGCGATGATGGACCGTTACTACCACGATGTGGAGCGCGACGCTATGCGCCGTTGCATCCTCGACGAGGGTGTCCGTCTGGATGGTCGTAAGACTGATGAGATCCGTCCCATCTGGTGCGAGGTCTCTCCGCTGCCTATGCCTCACGGAAGTTCAATCTTTACCCGTGGTGAGACGCAGTCTCTGAGCACCTGTACCCTGGGTACGAAACTTGATGAGAAACTCGTTGACGATGTGTTGGAGCACGGTTATCAGCGTTTCCTGCTGCACTATAACTTCCCACCGTTCTGTACGGGTGAGGCCAAGGCTCAGCGCGGCGTAGGTCGTCGTGAGATTGGTCATGGTCACCTTGCATGGCGCGCACTGAAAGGCCAGATTCCTGAGGACTTCCCTTACACAGTTCGTCTGGTAAGCCAGATCCTCGAGTCTAACGGTTCTTCTTCAATGGCTACTGTTTGTGCCGGTACACTCGCCCTGATGGATGCTGGTGTTCCTATGAAGAAGCCTGTTTCAGGTATCGCCATGGGTCTGATCAAGAATCCTGGAGAAGACAAGTATGCAGTGCTTTCAGATATCCTCGGCGATGAGGACCACCTGGGTGATATGGACTTTAAGACCACTGGTACGAAGGATGGCCTGACCGCTACCCAGATGGATATCAAGTGCGACGGTTTGTCGTTCGATATCCTCGAGAAGGCTCTCATGCAGGCAAAGGCAGGTCGTGAGCATATCCTGAAGTGCCTCACCGACACTATCGCAGAGCCTCGTGCAGAGATGAAGCCTCAGGTTCCCCGTATCGTTCAGATGGAGATCCCGAAGGAGTTCATCGGTGCTGTCATCGGCCCTGGTGGTAAGATTATCCAGCAGATGCAGGAGGATACGGGTGCTACCATCACCATCGATGAGGCTGACGGCGTAGGTAAGGTTCAGGTATCTGCTCCCAACAAGGAGAGCATCGATGCGGCTATTGCCAAGATCAAGGCTATTGTGGCCATCCCTGAGGTGGGCGAGGTCTATGAGGGTACTGTCCGCAGCATCATGCCTTACGGTTGCTTCGTTGAGATTATGCCTGGCAAAGATGGTCTGCTCCATATTTCCGAGATTGACTGGAAGCGCCTTGAGACTGTCGAGGAGGCTGGTATCAAGGAAGGTGACAAGATCAAGGTGAAGCTCCTTGAGATTGATCCGAAGACAGGTAAGTATAAGCTCTCTCATCGTGTACTGATTGAGAAGCCCGCTGATTATGTAGAGCGTCCTGCCCGTGGTGAGCGTCCTGAGCGTGGAGAGCGTCGCGATCGTCGTGACCGCCGTCCCGATCGTGGTGATCGTCGCAATGGCGACCGTCGTGAGCGTCCTGAGCGTGGCGAGCATCGCCATCATCAGGAGGAGGCTCCGAAGGAGAACAACGAGGCTAAGGATTTCAGCGATTCACTCGATAACATGGACTTTTAAGCTGCTTAAAAGTTAAATAATCATAAAATTCTTTTCGTCGGACTGCAAAGGCGCGCACGTATAATAAAATATGTGTACCTTTGCAGTCCGATTATTGAGGAGAGACTTAGAATCCTCATGGATTGAGGTGTGAATAGCGGCGTCTTTGGCCGGGCGCAGTGGTTCGTGAATCGTCAGTCCAGCAAGGGATCTTATGATTCCTGTGCGTTCGTTAGACTTGCAGCCGGGATTAAAACCTCGGATGTGGGTTTATGCGCGTACATTAATTATTAAGTTAAACTGTTTTTTAGTAGTAAAATTAAAATTAGAAATGAACACTTTAAGTTACAAGACGCTTTCCGTTAACAAGGAAACAGCAAAGAAGGAGTGGGTGGTAATCGATGCCACAGACCAGGTTGTTGGTCGTCTCGCTTCTAAGGTAGCAAAGCTGATTCGTGGAAAGTACAAGCCAACTTTCACACCGCACGTTGACTGTGGTGACAATGTAATCCTTATCAACGCCGATAAGGTGGTATTCACTGGTAAGAAAGAGACTGATAAGGTCTATACCCGCTACACGGGCTATCCTGGTGGCCAGCGCTTCCAGACTCCCGCCGAACTTCGCAAGCGCAACGGTGGTGTAGAGAAGATGCTCCGTCACGCTGTGAAGGGTATGCTGCCGAAGGGTCCCCTCGGACGCAGCCTGCTGAACAACCTCTATATCTACGAGGGTACCGAGCATCCCCATGCCGCTCAGCAGCCAAAGACTATTGATATTAACCAGTATAAATAATAAGGAAAGATGGAAGTAATTAACGCAATAGGTCGTCGCAAGAGCTCAGTAGCCCGCGTATATGTTTCTGAGGGTACTGGTAAGATCACGATCAACAAGAAGGATTTAGAGGTATATTTCCCTTCAGCTATCCTGCAGTATGTGGTTAAGCAGCCGCTGAACCTGCTCGAAGTAGCTGAGAAGTACGATATCAAGGTGAACCTCGATGGTGGTGGTTTCACTGGCCAGAGCCAGGCACTCCGTCTCGCTATCGCACGCGCTTTGGTGAAGATCAATGAAGAGGACAAGAAGAAGCTGAAGGACGCAGGTTTCCTGACACGTGATAGCCGTGAGGTTGAGCGTAAGAAGCCAGGTCGGCCCAAGGCACGTCGTCGCTTCCAGTTCAGTAAGCGTTAATCCCTTTGGGAAACTGAACAGTTTAGTATCTAAACCCTTTGGATTCTTATGGACTACCATCGGGCTGGTTCTAATCAGTAATCGCTTTAGCGCTTTTACCAAGCGTAGCGACTAAAAGAATTAAAAAGAAAGTAAACAATTTAAAAAGAAGAAAATCAAAATGGCAAGAACAAATTTTGACCAGTTGCTGCAGGCAGGCTGTCACTTCGGCCACCTGAAGCGTAAGTGGAACCCCGCAATGGCTCCCTACATCTACACCGAGCGTAACGGTATTCATATCATCGACCTGCACAAAACCGCAGCCAAAGTTGACGAGGCTGCTGAGGCTCTGAAGCAGATTGCCAAGAGTGGCAAGAAGATCCTGTTCGTCGCTACTAAAAAACAGACAAAGGAAGTGATTGCAGAGAAGGCTGCTAGCGTAAACATGCCTTATGTTATCGAGCGCTGGCCTGGTGGTATGCTCACCAACTTCCCCACAATCCGTAAGGCCGTGAAGAAAATGGCGAACATCGACAAGCTGATGTCAGATGGTACTTATTCAAACCTGTCAAAGCGTGAGTTGCTGCAGATCACACGTCAGCGTGCCAAGCTGGAGAAGAACCTCGGTTCTATCGCCGACCTGACTCGTCTGCCGAGCGCTCTGTTCGTGGTTGACGTGCTGAAGGAGCAGATCGCCGTTCGTGAGGCTAACCGTCTTGGTATCCCCGTATTCGGTATCGTTGATACCAACTCTGATCCTAACAATATCGACTTCGTAATCCCCGCTAACGACGATGCTAAGGACAGCGTAGAGGTGATCCTCAACGCTTGCTGCACCGCTATCGCCGAGGGTATCGAGGAGCGTAAGGCAGAGAAGGCCGACGAGAAGGCTGCTGACGCTCAGGCTGAGGCTGACGCTGAAGAGGCAAAGCCCAAGCGCGCTGCCCGCAAGGCTCGCAAGGAAGAGGCTCCCAAGGCTGAGGCTGAGGAGGCTCCCGCTGCAGAGTAATTGTTAAAGGTAAAAAGGTATAAAAGTAAAAAGGTAAATAAAATGGCAATTTCAATTGACGATATCAAGAAGCTTCGCGCAATGACCGGCGCTGGTCTGGCTGACGTAAAGAAGGCTCTGACTGAGGCTGAGGGCGACTTCGATAAGGCTAAGGAGCTCCTCCGTGAGCGTGGTCTCGCTATCGCTGCTAAGCGTAGCGACCGTGAGACTTCAAATGGTTGTGTACTCGTAAAGAGCGCTAATGGCTTCGCTGCCATGATCGCCCTGAAGTGTGAGACCGACTTCGTGGCCAACGGTGCTGACTTCATCGCTCTGACCCAGAGCATCCTCGACGCTGCTATCGCTGCCAAGGCTAAGGACATCGAGGCTGTGAAGGCTCTCGACATCAATGGTCAGACCGCCCAGGAGGCTGTGACACAGCGCTCTGGTATCACTGGTGAGAAGATGGAGCTCGACGGCTACCTGACTCTCGAGGGTGAGAACGTAGAGGTTTACGACCACATGGGCAAGCACACCCTCTGCACGATGGTACAGACCAACAAGCCCGCTGCCGAGCAGGCTCACCTCGTGGCTATGCAGGTAGCTGCCATGAAGCCTGTAGCACTCGACAAGGAGAGCGTTGACCAGAAGATCCTCGACGAGGAGTACAAGACCGCTGTTGAGAAGACCAAGCTCGAGCAGGTTGAGAAGTTCGTAGAGATGAAGTTGAAGAAGGCTGGTCTGAACCCCAACCTCGTTGACTCTGAGGATCACATCGAGAGCAACATGGCTAAGGGCTGGCTGACTCAGGCTCAGGCTGACGAGGCTCGTAAGATCAAGGAAGAGGCAAAGGCCGAAGGTGAGGCTCAGCTGAAGATGCCTATGATCGAGAACATCGCCAAGGGTCGTGTTCAGAAGTTCCTGAAGGAGAACTGCCTGGTTGACCAGGAGTTCCAGTTCGGCGACGGTGATAAGGCTACTGTTGCACAGTGGCTCGCTAAGCAGGACAAGGATCTGAAGATCACCGCTTTCAAGCGCTTCACACTTGTTGCTGACTAATCCTTTTAGTCCAAATATTAAAAAGAATCGGCTCTGCTTATAGGCAGTGCCGATTTTTTTTTGTACTTTTGCCTCAAAATTGGAGCAACATGAAGATATTCGCTATTGGCATGAACTATGCCGCACATAATCAGGAGTTGCACGGGACGCTGAAGCGGCCTGATGAGCCTGTGATTTTTACGAAGGCCGACTCGGCGATCCTGAACCAGGGGAAGCCGTTCTTTATCCCTGACCATCTGGGACGTATCGACTATGAGACGGAAGTGGTGGTACGTATCTGCCGTTTGGGGAAGAATATCCCTGAGCGGTTTGCCCATCGCTACTATGATGCGTTGACTGTGGGCATCGACTTTACGGCGCGCGACCTGCAGAAGAAGGCTTCGGAGGCTGGACAGCCCTGGACCATCTGCAAGGGCTTCGACGGCTCTGCTGCCATCGGCGAGTGGGTGCCGAAGGAGAAGTTCCTCGATATCCAGCGCATCCACTTCCATCTGGATATCAACGGGAAGACGGTGCAGGAGGGCTGTACCTCGGATATGCTCTATCGGGTGGATGAGATCATTGCCTATATCTCGCAGTTCTTTACCTTGAAGACAGGCGACATCCTCTATACGGGTACACCAGCAGGAGTGGGGCCCGTGCATATCGACGACCATCTGGAGGGTTGGCTTGAGGAGCGTAAGGTGCTGGAGTTTAATTGCAAATAACGCAATAAAATGGCCTTGTGATACGTTTATAAACTGATGAAGCGTATGCGAAGGCTGATAACCTGCATGGTGATGATGTGTTTCTGCTTGGCAGCAGAGGCACAGGCGATTTTTGATCTGACGGCGAGTCAGGTCAGGATCGACTCGCTGTTACCCGTCTTCACCTGGCAGAAACCCTTGGGACCTCGTTATGCCGATTCGGTCTATACCGTCAGCATCGCCTATCCGGAGTTCATCAATATGAGCGAGGCGGATATCCGTCATTATCAGGAGATCAGCGGAAAGCCTCTGCCCACGATGCCCGCAGTGACGCAGCATGTCAGTGTGGCGCGAAAGCAAGGACTGCTCGATGTGTCGTTCGTGCCTCTGGTTTACAGGAACGGCAGGTATCAGAAACTGGTGAGTTTCATGCTCGATGTGAAGGCGAAGCCTGTTATGCGGGCAACAACAAGGGCAGAGGGTGAGCCCTCGCGCTATGCCGAACATTCTGTGCTTCGAGAAGGCACTTGGGCGAAGATCCGTGTGCCTGCAACGGGTTTTTATCAGCTTTCCAACGAACTGATCAGGAAATGTGGCTTCTCTGATACCTCGAAGGTGAAGATCTACGGCTACGGGGGCGCCTTGCAACCAGAGTGCCTGACGGGTGACTACCTGAGGGAGACGGACGATCTGACGGAGGTGCCTACATGTACGATCGGTAGTCAACGGGTGTTCTATGCCGTAGGACCGGTGAACTGGGAAACACCAGAGGCAGCCATCCGAGTCCGCAATCCCTATTCCGACTATGGTTATTATTTCCTGACGGAGAGCGATGAGGCGCCTTTGACCATCAGCGAGGAACTGCTGAAGGCTGTCTGCTTTCCGAGCCCCAACGACTATCATTCGCTTTACGAGGTGGATGACTATGCCTGGTATCACGGTGGGCGCAATCTCTATGACAAGACGCTCTTTACATTGGGCTCTCCTCAGAAATATGAGCTGACTGCCAATGGCGCTGCCGGAACCCTGACGGTGGCCCTGACCTATGATGCTGACTTCGAGGCAGCCATTGCCGTGAATGACTCCGTGGTGGGCACTGTTTCCAAGACGTCCCATCTCGATGACTACACGGTGGCGGAGGAGGCGATGTGGGATTTCCCCCTCTCCGGCACCAGGAATGGATCGAACACCATCACCATCACACAGACGGCTGGAGAGGCTTTGCGCCTTGACTATCTGTCGTTGAGACTTGCAGAGCCCCAACCACTGCCTGACCTGCAGTCGGCAGAGCTGCCTTCGCCAGAATATGTGTATCATATCACCAATCAGGATCATCATGCCGATGAGGCTGTGGATATGGTGATCATCATACCCACCTATCAGGCTCAGTTGCCACAGGCAGAGCGCATCAAGGCCTATCATGAACAGCACGACGGTCTGCGCGTGAGAATCGTACCTGCCGATGAGCTGATCAATGAGTTCTCCAGTGGAACACCCGATGCCACAGCCTATCGCCGCTATATGAAGATGCTCTACGATCGGGCTGAGACGGAGGCGGACATGCCAAAATACCTGTTGCTCTTAGGCGACGGAGCCTGGGATAACCGGATGCGCTGTGGTGAGTGGAAAGGTTACGATCCTGATGATTTCCTGCTCTGTTTTGAGAGTGAGAACTCCTTCAGTCATGTGAACTGCTATGTGAGTGATGACTTCTTCTGTCTGCTCGATGACGAGGAACAGATTCAGGAAGAACGGAATGGCAGGACCGTCTATCTGGGAAAGCCTGATGTGGCTGTAGGCCGACTGCCTGCCAGAACGGAGGAAGAGGCACAGGTGCTGACAGACAAGCTGCTTGACTATGCCAACAATAAGTATGCCGGCTCTTGGCAGAACACCATCTGCATGATGGGCGATGACGGCAATGACAATACGCACATGGCTGCTGCCGACAAGGTGGCAAACCTCATAGAGACCAATCACCCTTCCTATCAGATCAAGAAGATCTACTGGGATGCCTATGAGCGCGTGCCTTCCTCTACAGGCTATTCCTATCCGGATGTCACCCGTCTGATCACAGAGCAGATGACTGCTGGGGCGTTGATGATGAACTACTGCGGTCATGGGGCACCCTATGCCTTCTCGCATGAGCTGGTGATGCAGCTGAAGGACTTCGAGACTTCCATCACGGATCGTCTGCCACTCTGGGTGACGGCCTCATGCGACATCATGCCTTTCGACGGACAGGAAGAGAATATCGGTGAGACCGTGATGCTGAACCCAAAGGGTGGGGGTGTGGCCTTCTTCGGTACTACCCGAACGGTGTTTGCCAGTTATAACGAACAGATGAACACCACCTTTACCGGCTATGTGCTGAAGCCTGGTTATTCGATCGGTGAGGCTGTGCGTCAGGCGAAGTGCGATCTGGTGGAACAGGGTCGTGATACGTCGCCCAACAAACTGCAATATACGCTTTTGGGCGATCCAGCCCTGAAACTGGCTTGTCCGCAGCCTGACATTGTGATCGACAGCATCAATGGCCAGTCTGCCAGTTCAGCCATCCAACTCTCCGCAGGTTCAGTTGTCAAGGTGCGTGGGCATGTGGTGTCAGAGGCTCCATTCGACGGGGTGGTGACGGCACAGGTGCAGGATGCCAAGGAGACGATCGTCTGTAGGCTCAATGATAAGGAGTCGTCAAAGGAACCGTTTGTCTATGAGGATCGCACACGCATGCTCTATCAGGGTTCCAACAGCGTGCAGGATCATGTCTTCGGCTTCACCTTTGCGGTACCTAAGGATATCAGTTATGACGAAGGCAATGGTCTGATGACGCTCTATACCGTCAGTAAGGACAGTCAGCGGCATTATCATGGTACGTATGGGAACTTCACGCTGAATGGCAGTGGTTCGGCCCAGACGGATTCCATCGGCCCCTCCATCTACTGTTATTTGAACTCGAAGTCGTTTACGAATGGCGGTACGGTGAATGCAACACCTTATTTCTGTGCCGAACTCTATGACGATAGTGGTATCAACGCCTCAGGCAGTTCAGTAGGACACGATCTGGAACTTGTGATCGACGGGGATATGGCAAAGACCTATAACCTGAACAACTATTTCAGTTTCAATTTCGGCGACTACCGTAGCGGAACTGTCGGTTTTATGATTCCAGAACTATCTCCAGGTCGTCATAAACTGCTTTTCAGGGCTTGGGATGTGCTGAACAACTCCTCGACCTCAGAACTTGTGTTCAATGTCGATAGGAGTAGTGGTAATGGGGATATCAGTGTGATCTGTACGAAGAATCCTGCTACGACCACTACTTCGTTTATCGTTAATCATGACCGTAGCAGTACAATGGTGGATGCAACGCTTGATATCTACGATATGTCAGGTCGCCTGTTGTGGAAGTATGTGAAGATGGGTGTTCCGACGGCAGGCACCTTCACGATAGACTGGGATCTGACGATCGGTGGCGGCAGCAGACTGATGACGGGTGTCTATATCTATCGTATCCAGGTTGAAGGCAATGGCGGCCTCAATGCCTCCTATACTAATAAATTGATAGTCCTAAGCAATAATTAGGTAGTGAATAACGTTATTAGAAAGAAGACAGAGGAAGATATATGAAGATAAAAGAAGACAGAGGACATTGGCTGAGAAGGGTGATGGTGATACTTTTCACTTTTCACCTTTCAATACTCACTTCTTCCGCGCAGGATGATAAGAGCATGATGTTCAATCCTGTGGAGCATGCAGTGATCTCGCAGACCATTGCCCCTGATGCCCGTGGCGCAGGTATGGGTGATGTGGGCGTCGCCACCGATCCTGATGTAAACTCCCAGCATTGGAATCCTGCCAAGTATCCGTTCTGTATCAGTCGTGCGGGTATCTCCCTGAACTATACCCCTTGGTTGAGGAAACTGGTCAACGATATTGATCTGGCTTATCTGGCAGGTTATTATCGCATTGGTGACTATTCGGCCATTAGCGGTTCACTGCGTTATTTCTCCTTGGGTGAAGTGTTTGTCGATGACGGTATGACGGTAAAGCCCTACGAGATGGCCATCGACCTGGCTTATTCACTGATGCTCAGTGAGAAAATCTCCTTGGCTGCTGCCATCCGCTGGATCCACAGTGACCTGCGCTACGACTATAGTGAAGATTCCAAACCTGCTTCAGCCTTTGCGGCTGATCTGGCCATGTACTATAATAATTATGTGATGTTAGGCAGTCGTGAATGCCAGTTGGGTCTTGGTGTGAACATCTCGAACATCGGTAGTAAGATTTCTTATTATGGCGATGACGAGAGTCAGTTCCTCCCTGCTAATTTGCGTCTGGGTGCCTCGCTGATGGTACCTATTGATGAGTATAACCGTTTCTCCATTGCTGCCGATCTCAATAAGTTGTTGGTGCCCACTGTGCCGAAGCAGGAGGAAGGTGAATCGAATAGCGACTATCAGGAGCGCGTGCGCCGTGAGTATAGTGATGTGAGTTCCATCAGCGGTATCTTCAAGAGTTTCTCTGATGCACCTGGTGGTTTTAAGGAGGAACTGGAGGAGATCCAGTGGAGCGTGGGTGCAGAATATGTCTATCACGACCAGTTCTCGTTGCGTGCAGGATATCATCATCAGAGTGAGTCGAAGGGTAATCTGAAGTATTTTACCGTGGGTGGCGGTTTCCGTATGAGTGTGTTCTCGCTCGATGTGGGTTACGTCATCGCTACGGCTCGTAGCAATCCGTTGGATCAGACGTTACGTTTCACACTTGCCTTCGATCTGGACGGTATCAAGGATCTATTTAAAAAGTAAAAAAGTAAGAAAGTAAAAAGGTAAAACATATGAAGATACGTGTAGGAATGGGCTATGATGTCCATCAGTTAGTAGAAGGCCGCGACCTGTGGATGGGTGGCATCAAACTGGAACATAGTAAGGGCTTGCTGGGCCACAGCGATGCCGACGTGCTGTTGCACGCCATCTGCGATGCGTTGCTGGGGGCTGCTAATATGCGTGACATCGGTTATCACTTTCCAGATACCGCCGAGTTTACTGATGGTATGGATAGTAAGGTGATCCTGAAAAAAACCATCGAGTTGATTGCCACCAAGGGTTATCGTCTGGGTAATATCGATGCCACCATCTGTGCTGAGCGTCCGAAGATGAATCCCCGTATTCCTGAGATGAAAGCCTGTATGGCAGAGATCTGTGGCTGTGATGTGGACGATATCTCCATCAAGGCCACAACCACTGAGAAGTTAGGCTTCACAGGACGTGAGGAGGGTATCTCGGCTTATGCAGTCGTTCTGATTGAGAAAGATTAAGTCCAGTTTTTATTTCCTGAAAGGATAGTAGGTTAGTCCGATGGTCAGCGCACGGTTTTTATAAGAGTGCAGCAGATCGTCGGTCAGACCCGTTGGCTGTCCTGCAATATCGTGGAAATCGGCATAGATATTGACGTGCTTCCCTAAATCCTTATTGATTTTGACTGAGGCATAGAGATGCGGATGTATCTCGTAAAAGTACTGCTGCCTGCTGTTATAGAGTAAGACAGACGACAAACGGAAGCCTTTCCCAATCTGCCAGATGGGTGCCAGCTTCAGCTGATAGAAGTTGTTATAGATACTCTCCATATATGGAGTGCTGTTGATATGCCGGTGGAAGAAGTTCGCACCGACAGTGAGTCGCAGCGGGCCTTTGTTCCAGGTAGCTGATGTTCTGAGCCCTGTAACGTATTCGTTAGGCGTCAGCATATCTGTGAGCCACGTGTGGAGCAGACTGCCTGTCAGTACAAAGTTACTGGTCTGGTAGTTATAGCGTGCCTCAGCCCGCCAAGCCAGATTCGTCCTGAAGTCTGTCTGGAAGATATCATGACTTTCTTCATCTAAATTAAGGAAGTTCTCGATGATCGGGTTGAAATAACTACGGCTGAAGGTGCCTTGTACGAAGTGCCTTCGATGTTTGTAGCCGATGCTGGCATGTAGAGCGTTTTCATTGCGATGGTAGGACCAGGTAGAGCGATCTTCGTTGTTCTCGAACTTGTTCCAGAAATTGTTGATCCTGAAACGGTCACCAAAAGAGAGCACCCAGGGACCGTGGGTGTAATCGAGCTGTACGTAGAAGTCGTTGTTGAGATACTGTTCACGTCTGAGTCCTACAAACAAATTGTTTGCATAGTCAATCTCCCAACCGGCAATCATCGACAGGTCTTCACTGAAAGGAATGGTGAACTCTGTGGTTAATGAGGGGATAGCAGTGCGCATCTTGTAAATCTCGTCGGAGTTGTTACCGTAACTCATGCCTGTCTCGATGTAGAGTACAGCCTCTTTCTCGTTGAGAGTGCGCTCATAAATGCCAGACAGTTCTCCCCAACGCTCAAGTTCCGGCCATATCAACTGAGAAGAAGCGTCGGTGATACGACTTTTCAGGTCACCGAATCCCTGCTGGAATTTGAAACGCAGCTCATCACGATCGGTGGGGCGCCAGTTCACAAATACCATCGCATTCTCAATAAAACTGCGTGAGACGATGCTGCTGGGTTCCAGTCCATCGGTCTTGCCATAATTCATACTGGTCTGTGCAAAACCGCGTACAGTCACATGCTCGCCCGTACTGGCCATGTCGGCATACACTCTTCCGTTGCCATAGGTACTGCCGCTGAAGGACAATTTGCCGTCCAGTCCCTTGCTGCCTTCCTTAAACTGTAGGTCAATACTGCCAGTACGCCCATCCATCGCATTATTGATGGCACCGTAGCTGCAGACGATGACCTCACTCAGTTCGCAGGCCTTGATGCCTTCCAGTAAGGACTTATAGTCAACGCTCAGTACGATGTCATCAACCGATAGGAGATAGTCGGCTGTGATGTCCTTGCCATCAGTAGAGAAGAACTCAGGACAGAGATGCAACACGTCGAGCAGCGTCATCTCGCTATCGGGATTCAACTGTTCTACATGAATAATGTATTTATTGCCTTGATGCTCAATGACCTCATCTTGCGCACTGATCTTGCTGCTATTGCAAGCAAAGACAATCGTCAGGAGTAGGGTGAAAAGTCTATGAATAAACATGTTATATTGTAATTTGGGTGCAAAGTTACTCATTTTTTTCGTATTATGCAAAAAAAGATGCCGCAACTCTCTCGAGCAGCAGCATCAAAAAAAGCCTATGTTTAACTAAAAATCCTTTTCTCTAAAAGAAATTTTCAGCTCACAAGAGCTAAAAATTTGAAAGTTTAAATGGGAGCCTCACGGCGACCACCTGTTACCCTACAGTTGAAAACTTTCTTTTACCAATAACTAAAAACCTAAAACTATAAATATTACTACTAACCTAAAACAATCTATTAACCTTTTGACGATGCAAAGGTACGACGATTTTTTCTTTCCTGCAAGTTTTTCAGTATTATAAGTGTATAAAAACCCATCATTCTTGACGTAAATCAACCCTTTGTGTGCGCACCCAACAAATATTTATTCTTTTTGGCTTGTTTTTAACAAAACTTGTTGTACCTTTGTAACATCAAAGTGAATATGAGAATACTGATTATCAATACAAGTGAGCGCACGGGTGGGGCTGCAGTGGCTGCCAGCCGTTTGATGAAGGCACTGAACAACCATGGTGCAAAGGCGAAGATGCTGGTGCGTGACAAGGATACAGAGTCGTTGACTGTGGTTCCGTTACCTCATTCGCCCCGTCTTCGTTGGCAGTTCCTATGGGAGCGGCTGGTGATATTCTGTCGTCTGCATTTCTCCCGCCAGCATCTTTTTGAGGTGGATATCGCCAATGCCGGTTCTAATGTCACGAAGTTGCCTGAGTTTCAGGAGGCCGATGTCATCCACCTTCACTGGATCAATCAGGGCATGCTCTCACTCAAGGGTATCCAGAAAATTTTGCAAAGCGGGAAACCTGTCGTATGGACGATGCACGATATATGGCCTGCGACGGCACTTTGTCATGTCACCTTAGGTTGTCAGCACTTCACCACCCAATGCGCTCATTGCCGCCTGTTGCCTGGAGGTGGTTCTTCCAATGACTTCTCTACTACGATCTGGCGGCGCAAACAGCGGATGCTGTCTGATGGGAGTATTTATTTCGTGGCTTGTAGTCATTGGCTGGAGTCTGAAGCCAAGCGCAGTGCCTTGCTGAAAGGTCAGAAGATCACGAGTATCCCGAACCCCATTGACACCCGTATATATAAAAAAGGTGATAAGCAGGAAGCCCGTCAGAGGTTAGGGCTGCCATTGGATAAGAAACTGATACTCTTTGCCTCTCAGCGGGTGACGAATGCGAACAAGGGGATGGACTATCTGATAGAGGCCTGCCGCCAGTTGCAGCTTCCCGATGCGGCTGTGGTGATTCTTGGTGGTCATGCCGAAGAAGTGGTGCCGCAACTGCCGCTTGAGGCTTATCCTTTGGGTTATGTGAACGAAGAACAGCGCATTGTCGATGTGTATCATGCGGCCGATGTGTTTGTGTTACCTTCGCTCTCCGAGAATCTGCCGAATACCATCATGGAGGCTATGGCCTGTGGTGTGCCCTGCGTGGGCTTTAAGATAGGTGGCATTCCTGAGGAGATAGACCATCGTCGTAATGGTTATGTGGCAGAATATCGCAATGCAGAGGATCTGGCGCGCGGTATCCGTTGGATCCTGACAGAGGCTGATTATGAGGCGCTCAGCAAGAATGCCGTTCAAAAAGTAGTGCAGAACTACTCACAGCAGAGCGTGGCCCTGAAATATCTCGATGTGTATCATCAGGCGCAAGCCTTCAGACACTACCGCCTATGATACGGATGACCTATGTGACGATTACCTATAATGCCGCTGACGTGCTTCAGCGGACGCTTGACAGTGTGCTTTGTCAGGATTATCCGGAGATTGTGCATCTGATCATCGACGGTGCTTCTACGGATGCGACCCTCCAGATGGTGGATGCGTATATCGAACGGTCGAACGCCGCAGAGAACGGGCATCGTATCCAGGTGATTTCTGAGCCTGATAAGGGTATCTATGATGCGATGAACAAGGGATTGCGTAGTCTCGATGGTGATTATGTCTGTTTCCTGAATGCTGGTGACTTCCTGCCTGCTGCTGACACTGTGAGCCGTATTGTCGGAAAGATCGACGAGGCACAGTTGCCTGCCGTGCTCTATGGTGATACTGACATTGTGGATGGTGAGGGTCGTTTTCTGCATCACCGTCGTCTGGCACCGCCAGAGCATCTTACATGGAAGTCATTTAAGCAAGGTATGCTTGTCTGTCATCAGGCATTCTATGCCCGTACGGATTTCGCTATTGCTACGCCCTACGATATGCAGTATCGCTTCTCGGCTGATG
>Ga0256405_10003780_pt1 | contig 30381 bp, 21 predicted proteins | sample RumenRJG_02DNA_FD_189096 | JGI IMG/M metagenome (GOLD analysis project Ga0256405, IMG submission 189096) | Bovine rumen microbial communities from Lethbridge, Alberta, Canada - RJG_02 | ecosystem: Host-associated > Mammals > Digestive system > Stomach > Rumen | place: Canada: Alberta...
AAAGTTAAACGTTTTGGGGTTTTTTAGTTAAGTTTTTTGATAAAAAAGTTAATTTTTTGGTTACTTTTTGGTTTAAAAAGTAACTGATCTGTATGTGCTCCTGTGTGTACTAATTAAAAGTTCCAGCAGGTTAGTTTTTGGTTCTTTTCCTAAAAAGAACGAACGGAATTTTTGAACACTTTTTTTGACGTGGGAAAAAGTGTTGATTTTGCTACTTTTGTAAAAAGTAGTTACTTTTTACCTGTGCTTCCAAAACCATTATTTTCTCTATCACTATTTTGTAAAATATCTACCTCTTGATATTCTGGAATATAATATTTTGAAAATACCATTTGAGCTATTCTATCTCCATTATGAATTGTAAAACTTTCATCAGATAAGTTCATCAGAAGTACTTTTATCTCGCCTCTATAATCAGAATCTATTGTTCCTGGTGAATTTAAGACAATAATACCGTTTTTTAAAGATAATCCACTTCTAGATCTTATTTGACATTCGTAACCTATAGGTATTGAAAAATATAATCCAGTACTTACTAGACAGTATTTTGAAGGTTGTAATATGATATCTTCTTCTATAAAAGCTCTTATATCTAATCCAGCAGATCCTATTGTCTCTATCTTAGGTAATTCGTTGTTAGATTTGTTAATAACTTGAATTTTTATCTTATCTACCATAATCTTATTTATTATTGTTTATATTTATTAGTTAAATATTTTACTGTTAACTTATATATATGAGTATTATAGAAGATTTAGAAGAAAGAGGTGTTTTAAAAGATAAAACAAATGGTATTGAAGATTTTATAAAAAATAACGATATCAATATATATTGTGGTACAGATCCTACTGCAGATTCATTACATGTTGGTCATTTAATACCAATTATAACTTTGTTAAGATTAAAAAAATCATGTATTAACAATAAAGTTACATTTTTAATTGGAGGAGCTACTGGTATGATTGGTGATCCTTCTTTTAAAAGTGCTGAAAGAATTTTCCTTGAACAAGATAAGATAAAACAAAATACTATTGGTATAGAAAATCAGGTTAAAAGATTATTTAAAGATAATAATTGTGATGTAAATATTGTTAATAATTCTGACTGGTATTCAAATATGAATGTTATTGATTTTTTACGAGAAGGTAAGTTGCTCACAGTTAATTATATGTCCGCTAAAGAATCAGTAAAAAAGAGAATCGTTGATGGTATGTCATTTACAGAGTTTTCTTATCAGTTATTACAAGGTTATGACTTTTATCATCTTTATGAAAAATATGGTGTTAATATAGAGATGGGTGGAGCAGATCAATGGGGTAATATAACTTCAGGTATAGATTTTATAAGAAAAAAAATTAATAAAGAAGTACATGGTTTTACTATAAAGTTATTAACAAAATCAGATGGTACTAAGTTTGGGAAAACAGAAGGAGGATGTATTTGGTTAGATAAAACAAAGACTTCACCATATGAATTTTATCAATTTTGGATAAATCAAAGTGATGATGATATTGTAAATTTAATAAAGATATTTTCTTTAAAAGATTTAGATGATATTAATAATCTTATTGAAGAGCATCTTAGGTGCCCACAAAAACACTTATTACAGAAGACTTTAGCAGAAGAGATGTTAGAGTTAATACATGGAAAAGATGAAAAAGATAAATGTGTAAAGATATCTGAAATTATATTTGGAAACAGCGATTTTAATGAGATAAAAAATATAGATGGTATTAAAGATAATCTTAAAAATATTGAAAATATAACAATTTCTAAATCAGAATTAAAAGATTGTAAAACATATTATGATTTATTAAGTAAGACATGTGTTGATAAATTATTTAGTTCAAAAAGTGAATTAAAAAGAGCTATAGTTAATAATAGTGTTTCAGTAAATAAGAAAAAGATAACTTCTGAAGATGAAGAATTTATAAATGATGACATATTTTCTTATGAATTTATGTTGGTTCAAAATGGTAAAAAGAATTATTTTGTAGTTTTTTTTGTTGATTAGTAATTTTTTAATTTTAGAAATATGTTTAAAAAAATGTTTGTTATTTATAAAATATATATGTTTATGATTTTAAATTTCAATATTTTTAGTGAAAGAGGTAGTAGAAGTAGTAGTAGAAGTAGTAGTAGAAGTAGTAGTAGAAGTAGTAGAGGTAGTAGTATGAATAGTAGAGTTAGAGTTGGACATGGAGTCGGTGCTAATGGTGTTAGTAAAAATGCTGGAAAAACGAGTTTGAATGAACAAATTGACTTATTATCTAAAATAATAAAATTTTTATTAAATAATATATTATATATATTAGTAATAGTTTTTGGTTCAATTTTTAATATTTTTTCTCGAAGAAAAGAACAAGATATAAATGTTAAAAAAAAGGAAAAAATAGAGATTATATCTACAAATAATAAGTTGTTAAAGTTAGATAGACTTAATAAAAAAAGGTTAAATTTTGCAGGTGTTGATGAAGATACTTATAATGTAATGAATAGTTATATTCTTAAAGGTTTTGAGACTGAAAGATTAAAAGTTAATTTCACCACTGATGAGGATATAGAAAAATTAGGAAAGTATTTTGAAGATATTGATATGTTTAAATATACAACTAATAAAGAAATTAATGATGAAGAAAGTGGTGTAAAATATTTAAAAGAATGTAATAAAAAATTAGAATCTTATTATTTTTGTATTAAAATCAAAGAAACTAATGAACCTATAGGTCAGATAAATATAAAATTTTATGAGCCAGGTGTTATGACGATGTCTTATTGGATAGGTAAGAAATTTAGAAGAAATGGATATATGTCTGAAATAGGTCTAAAATTTACTGAAGATGTATTTTTTAACTTGAAAAATATAAATAGATTGAATATATATATGTATAAAAACAATATAGGTTCAAAAACCTATGTTGAAAAATTATATAAATATCTAATGTCTAAACATAAATGTCGTTATGGTTCTTATGAAAAAAAAGATAATAAAGAAACTATATCTACATTGTTTTATATTTTAGAAAAACATGAATAAAAAGCTGTTTTTTTATTTTTTTTAAAATAAATATTTTTACTAAAGCAGTAATCATTGATGAAAGTAAGGGGTGATTTATTGGTGTGTTCTATGTGAAAAATTATATTTTTTTAATTTTTAAAGTAACAAACAATAATAAGATGGATCCAACGTCACGTTGGTTTTTGTGGAACTTTTTACAAAAAGTTTCTAAGGTCCAGGACTTAGTCCTGGTTGGTTACTTTTAAAGTAACTTTCGACAGATAGTCGAAACAAAGAATATATAATGTATTTTAATAGATAATGTATATTTTGTGAAACTTTTTTTAAAAGTTTCAAGGATCCAACGTCACGTTGGCACTTTTAAAGTAAGTATTAAGCCGCTTCGGCGTTTGAGAAGGAGTTGCTTACTTTTAAAGTAAGTATTGAACTTATTTATAGATAAAATTTAATAGCTAATTAATAAAAGTAAGATGTTTTTAGTAGACAGTAATAAATTTAAATTAATGAAGAAAATAATTATATTTTTATTTTTTACCAATCTTAAGTTAGATATTATTGGTAAAAATACAAAAAAAGAAGGTTGTGGTGTTACTAATATGGTATTTTATGTATTAGCTAATAAAGGTTTATTACCAAATGTTAATTACACTAAATCTTATAAATATTGTGATTTTTACTTTGGAGCTTCGAATGGGTTAGATTTATATTTTATAAATAAAGAAAAATTTAAGTTAGGTTTTTTTAGTTTTAGACATCAATCCTTAAATATGTTTTTTAATGCTTTAGTTTGTAAATTTGATAAAAATATTCATTTTGCACTAGGTATTATTGATTTTTTAGGTGCTTTTATATTAGGTTTTTACGTTTCAGGTGTTAATATAAAATTTGGTCCAATATCATTAAATTTTATTGAATTCCCTATTTTTGCTCCACTTTGTCCTATTGGAGATTGGGCTAATTATTATAAAAAAGATTCTAATGGTAATGAAGTAGTAGATGAAGATTTAAAAAAAAATTTAGTAATAAATCAAAATGTTTATTTTTGGATGACATTATTTGTTCCAAATGTTAAAATAGATATTTGTCAGCTTATTTATAATATAAAAAATAAAAAGTCATTCTTTAATATGTCACGTTCTTAAGTATTAAATATAAAAATAATATAAAAATAGATAACTAATATATATGAATAAATTCATCAAAATATTTTTAATTATAATCTCAACAATACTATCTTTAGCGTATTTTATATCAGGATATATATTTTTTAATTTAATATTTTATACAAGAAGTATACAAGATCAAGAGATATTTCAAAGAAATCTAGTACATCATACACATTTGATGAACAATATAAGTTTAGCAAAAAGTTCTGAATTAGATATGTTCTTACAAGCTATTAATAAAAATAACAAACTAGATAAACATGAGTTGATTAAAGAAAAGTTGAGTTTATATGACTTTTTAAACTCTTATAATAATATAGAAGAGTTAAATATAACATCATTTGATAATCTAAATTTAAAAGGATATTTGTTGAAAAATAATATAGAAAATAATAATAAATTTGTTGTTATTGTGCATCCATATAAAGGTTCTTATTTAGATGTTTTACTTGTTTCTTTTGAATTTTATAAATTAGGATTTAATTGTCTTTTATTAGATGTAAGAGGACATGGTAATTCTGAAGGAAGTTATATAACGTTAGTTGATAAAGAAAGAAAAGACATTAGAGATTGGGTAAGTTATATAGCTAAAAGATATCCACAATCAGAGATAATAACATATGGTATGTCTATGGGGGCATCTATAGTATTAACAGCTTCATCTGAAAAAATGCCTGATAACTATAAATTATGTATTGCAGATTGTCCTTTTAACTCTATAAATGAGGTTTTATATAATGTTGGTAAATATATTATGAAAATACCTTCTATATTGTTACCATTTATATTGTCAAGTATAAATATCTTTGATAATATTATTAATGGTTCATCGATATATTTTTCTGTTGCAAATACTCTTGAAAAATCTAAAGTACCTATATTGTTTATACATGGTGATAAAGATTATTTTATACCTTCTTTTAATTCAGAATATATGTATAATAATTATAAAAAAGATAAAGATATTTTAATAGTAAAAGATGCAGGACACTGTGAATCTTGTTTTAAAGATAAAAAAAATTATTATAATAAGATTAAAGAATTTTGTGATAAATATATAAAATATAATTAAAGCTTTATTTTATATATGTTCAATACTGTTTAATACATAATATGTGTTTTCTTCCTTATTATATGTACAATATAATCTTAAATATCCATCTAAACGAAGATGATATAATCCTTTAAAATTTCCTTTCATTTTTTCATATTCGGTAAATGTATATCCATTAATTAATTTAGCAAAATATTCTAATAATAAATCGCACATATATATGTCATCTCGTTTATTATTAATAGAGTCTATAATATTTTTATAATTCTCTGATATTCTTATAGATTTATAATTATTTGAATTAAATTTATCAACTATAATAATTTTTATATCATTTTTACAATTTTTAATAAGTTCTTCTATTTTTTCTTTATTTTTTTTATAATGAATATAATTTATAATATTTTTTTTATCTATAATATTGTTCAATTCTAATATTGAATTAGACTCACTATCCTCATCAGTCAATGTATAAAAATATCTATAAATGTCAGCAATATTATATTCATATAGATTATTATTTTTAGTATTTACATCATATAAATTTTGATACATTTCAAGATATTTATAAGTATTAAAATAAGATTTAGATATATTTTTAATAAATTCAAACATTTCATATTTAAAATTAAATCCTAAATTTTCAACTCTTATATTTTTATCTTCTTTATAGAATGTTATTTTATGATATTGATCAAATTTTACAATAATATTTAATTTACTATACCTAATAAATATCTCTCCATCTTTATTCATTATATTGATTTTGTTGTTATTATTATCATACTTAAATAAAATATATTCATTATAGCTAGTATTATTAATATCAAATATATAATTATTATCATAAATAATTTTAAAATTTTTTTTTCTATTAATATTATTGAAAGATATTGATTCATCTAAATAATACTTAAACAAATCAATATATAAATTACAACCTCTTAAAATACAGTCTATTAATAAATTTTCCGAATAAAATTTTGAAGAAACATAATGTTCATTTATATTAAAACTAAATATTTTATCTTTAAATAAATGATATACTTCACCATTTTCAGAAATATTTAAATCAAGTTTATTATCTTTAAATATACAAGGCAGTATATTATCTTTAAAGTAAGATAATTGATATTTGTTTTCAATATAATCTGTATTGAAAAATATAGGTATAACTAAAGCACTCTTTTTATTAAACAAGGATATTCTTATTTCTTCACCATTAGATGATAAAAATAGTCTTTTAAAATTTTCATTTTTATTACCTATATTATTGTATTCAAAAATATAATTTGAATAGTCATTTTTAATTGCATAAATTCCGTTTGTTAAATGGGTTATTTGATTAGTTAAATTAGAATATCTAAAATCTATGTTCTTATTTTTACTAAAATCTTTAATTGCTAAATATTGTTCAGTTCCTTCCTTTTTTTCTTTAATATCAAAAATAAAATACATATTTCCAATAATAAAACACTGCATATAATTTTCATATTCTTGTATTTTATATCCATTACATAACTTTTTATTTAATTTATTTTTTATTTCGTGAAAACTATTTTTCTTTATTTCAAGATTATTTCCATTATTGCCTATAAGAACTATTTTACCTTCTTCGTTAGTTGTTTTAGGTTTATAAATACTTAATCTATTATTTTTTTCTAATTTATTATTAATATTATCATAAAAACCAATATGTATAATATCATCTGCGTATTCTACAAAAAAATTATTATCTAAATTATAAATATTAGTATTTTTTTTAATATTTAAATATTCAAATAATTTATCAAAATTTTTTTTTGTATTCAAAAACATTTCTTCGGAAAATTTAAAAGAATTAAAATTAGAATTTTTATCATCTTTTTGAGAAATAAACATTTTCCTTATCCCTTCATTTAAATTTATATATTTAGGTTTTATAGTGGAATAAAGAGATAAAGTAGTTAATATTTCATTAAGATCTAGGTATTCTCCTGTATTAATTTTATTTTTTATTTTTATAAAAATATCTCTAAACTTACTTTCCTGCTGCGTAATATTTTTACTTTCTTTTAAATAATCTAAATATGTATCTATAATTTTATTAAAAAGTTCAAAATCTTCTTGTTTTTTAAAAATTTGTTTAAGATTAATTTTTTCATTAATTTTATTTAAAAAATAATTTTCAAGTATATTATATTGTTTATATGTATACGCTTCATAAGTGGTTTTATCATATAATAATTTTTTTAAATGTTCAATTTTAGAATTATCATTTTTTATTGTATTAATACTATCCATTGCGTTAATAGTTGCAGGACAAATAAGTACTGCTTTTTTATATTTACTGTTCATAGTATATAGTTTCGTAGTTATATGTTTTTTTGAAAATAAAAAAATTTAGGTACTAAAAATATTGTTTCTTAAGGTAATGTTTTAAATTTATGTTACTATTTATTTCTTTTGTAAAAATATAATGATATCTAAAAAAATATTTATATAGTTAGATATATTTGTAGAAATTTATTAATTGAAGAATTTTTTAGTTAAACCTGCTTTTGTGTGAGATAAATATCTATAAATATATACAGTTTTCTTTTCTTGATCTACTTTAAAAAATATTCTACGAACTTTATCGTATTCTTTATGCTCAATACCTTTTAAATTATGTTTTAATTTTGTTCTAAAATCCATATTTATATAATTAGAAATCTCTATTATCTTTTCTACTAAGCAATAAATAGAAATATCATTATTATCATTATTATTTAATTTTTCAAGTATATCTACATTAAGAATTGGATTTTTAGTTTCTAAATTATATTTTAAAGACTTATTTTTATCAATATAAATGTCATCAACAAATATTATTTTAAAGTCTTTACCATTTTCAGGTTTTTTTAATGATTTATTTTTAAAATATTTGAGGAAATCATCAGATGTGTATTCCTTATTTAATTCAAAAATTTTATCTTCTTTTTCTATTTCCTTATTTCTATAATATTTAAAAAACATTTCGTCTATTTCAAACTTATCTCTATATAATTCATCAAAATAAACCCCATCATCTTTTGTTGTTTTTTTCTTTTTGATATTATATATTTCATTTAATATTGGAAAATATTTACTAAGTTTATTATATGTATAAAAAAGAAAAATATATGAATTACATATTTTTTCAAAATCATTGATATTATCATTAATCTTTATGTCATTTATAATATTTTTATTTTCATTTAAAATAAGAATTTTCCCATAAACATTAAATATAAAAAATATTTTTAAATAATTATCATAATAAACAACATGATTAAAATGAAATTTATATAATAAGTTTTTATTAGAATAAAATGATCCTGATATCTTACCATCTTTTATATTATTATAATATAAAATATTATCTGGGAATTTTAATGTAAAAGGTTCATTTTTTTCAATATTTTTATGAAAAATATATTTATTAAGTACATTAGACATAATATAATTTTTAATATCTCCTTTTAACATACAATTAATAAGCATATCTGAATACTGAAAAAATGCCCTAATACGATTATTTGTATCATCTTCTAAACTATACCTATAAAAAATTCCATTTGACAAACGGAAAATATAACCGTTATCGTTTATGTCAAAAAATGGGAAAAATTTTCCTGCATCAGTTGATGTTTTATCTAGAGATACAGCATCTTTTAAATAAGAAAACTCATATTTTGATTTTCTATCTTCATTAAGAAATAAATTAAAAATTAGAGCATCATTATTATCTACTAGCGATATTTTAATTTCATTTCCACTCGATGAAATATATGTATTTCTTTCTTCATTAATAATACTAATAATAAACTCTGAAAGAAATTTTATATAATAATAAGGAGTTTTTAATATATTAGTACCCATTCTTGGTTCAAGCATATCTTTAGTAGCATTCTTATAAATAAAATCTTGAAATTTTTCTTTATAAGTTTCACTATCAGGTTCTAAAAGCGTAACATTTTTTTTACCAGATGTCTTATATATACTATATGGAGAAGTTAAAGAATTAACAAAATAAAAATGCTGTTTGCTATTAACAGGTTTATATTTTAAATAACTATAATTCCAGCTTTCATTATTAGAATAAACATCAATTGTGTCTTTAATAATTTTATTTGTTTTAAGAATATAATCACTAACAAAATGATCATTATTTATATTAGATTGAGTTTGGAAACTTCTTAGAAGGTTAGCATTATTATTAGCTGTTGCTTTAATATTGCTAAAATAACTATTGATTGCTTCTTCTTTTTTACTTTTAAAATGCTTATCAATTTTTTGATCTTGTTTCCCTGTATAAATCTCAAAAGAACCATATTTTTCATTAGATATTATAATTCTATTATGTTTGTCTATTTTTATACAAAATTGTTCTTTTTCTTTTTCTTTACCAGTGTCATATATGTCTACACTTTCTATATTTTCTAAATTATTTTCATCTTCGATAATATTTATATTATTTATTTCATTTATATTGTTTTCATCTTCTTTATTAAATTTTACTAAAAATTTTTTTCCAATTAAATATGAATTTTCTCCTTTATTTTCTAGGAATACATCTTTGTATTTAGATGTATATATTTTAATATTATTAAACATATTTTTAATTTGTGAAATAAAATAATATTCAGGTATTATTTCAATTTTTTGATATAAGTTATCAGTTGGATATTTTGCGCTATAAAAAAATTTTTTTCTAATTTGATTTAAAGGAGCATTACATGATATAAAAGAACTATTACAACCATTTAGATTATCATATTTTTTTCTTAAAAAAAATATCTCTAAGTTTAATATAAATGCATCATCGAAAGATAATTTTTTATTATTAAGATATTTTTCATATAAATCTTTATAATCATAATGTATACTAATATCTTCTTCACCTGCACATATACTTAAATCGTCATCAAAAATTTTTGCATCAACTTTCATACTTTCATTTATAATATTATTTTCTAACTCGTCAAATATATATTTTTTACTTACTTTTGATATATTATTATTTACAAAAAATGTAAATAAACCTTTTATTTTATCAAATATGATTTTGTTTTCATTACCACACGTGTCTCCAATATGAAAACTATATTCATTAAATGTTAAATTAAGAATTTCATTTATATCGTCTTCATTGTATTTTAATAATTTATCAAGTTGATCATTAAAATTATATAAAAAATGATCATTGCCAATATTTTCACTAATAAATTCCTCTAAATTAATAATATTTTCATTATTATTAAAAATATAAAATGCAATTTTAACTATAAAAAGCAATTTAGATGTATTAAATATATCACCTTTAAATATATTAGTAGCATGATTTTGATAATTAAGTAATATGTCATCTATATTCTTAATCAACATTTTAGCTAATAAACATTTTTCAACATTTTTACTTTGTTCTAATATTGTTTCAATTTCTTTTCTAATTGTATCGTAAATTTTATATTTAACTATATCAGTAAATTCGTTAAAAACATCTTCTGAAATTGTAGCTTTTGATATATATTCTCCTCTGTTATTATTTATTACTTTTGAATATTTTACAAATTTAAGATTATGATATTTTCTATTATTTATATAAAAAAAATCATCATTGTTATATTTTCCATTATTATCATCAGAAATAGTTATAGTACAAATACTGGTTTTATTTTCATAATTATTGGAATTATTTGAAGTAGTATTAATACTATTTGATGTAGTATTAACATTACTTATATTAACATCTTCCATTGCGCTGATCGTTGCAGGACATATATTTAATATATGTTTGAATTTATTTTTCATAAACTGTTTAATATTTGTTTATTTTTTTAATAGAAAAGTTTTTTATTAAAATACAAAATAAAAATTTATCGATACATTGTTATTTTTTTATTTTGTATTTTAATTTTTTTTTATAAACGGAAAATTTAATTCTTTTTTAAGTTTTTTTTATTAAAATAAATTTTTTTTAGATTTTAAATTAAATATTTTGTTGAATATTATTACAATATAGAAATTATTCATATTATGTTTCGATGTTTCTAGTATCTTATATAAAACAGATTATTAAATTTTTTAATTTTATTTAAGTGTTTCTACTTCTTCTTTTGCTAATCCAGATATTTCTACTATATCTTCAATTTTATATCCTTTTTTCAACATATTTTTAGCTATTTCCATAGATTTTTCTTTTAGACCTTCTTCTCTTCCTTTTTTAATACCTTCATTTAATCCTTCTTTTTTACCTTCTTCTTTACCTTCATTGATATATTCGATCTTATCAAATCTTGCTTTTAATTCAGCTTCATAAATAGCTTTCATAACTTCATCACCTCTAAAAAGATTCATCTTACTGATGGCTTTAATAATTTTATCATCTTTAACGTCTGTAACATTTTGATTATCGATAAATTTTAACCAATCTTCAAGATTTTTATTTAAAATACCATCTTTTAACTTATCCAAAAAAATATAAATTATATTAAAATCATTGCTAATAGAAAATATTTTATCATTTATTTTACTTTTATCAGTTTTTAAGCTACTCATTACTATTGGACTTTCGTAATCTTTAAAAATACTTCTACTATTTAACTCACCTTTTATAATCCAAATACTTATAACTTGTGGAATTTCTCTTAAAAAACTACCTTGTTCAACCTCATTTATTAGCGTAAAAGCATTATAAAAAATACTTCTATTTACTAAATTAGAAGGATCTTTACTTTGAACTTCGATATCGATATAAGTATTTTCGTTAATTTTAGCTTTTATATCTAATCTAGCACCTTTATTTTCTTCATAAACCTTAGGTATTTCAGTGTTTTTAAACTCAAGATCTTCTATTTTTGGTATGTAATCATATTCTTCAAAAAGTGAATTTAAAAACCCAATAAGAATATCTTTATTATTTTCATCACCAAATAGTCTTTTAAAAATATAATCATCGGTAGGTTTTATCTTAAAATTTAGATTAGCCATATCCATAGTCTATCTATATTTTAAAGATAGTTATAATTTTGCACATTATTTACTTATATTTCGAATATTTTAATTTTAAAATTTGTAATTAAAAAAAATAATAATTATCCAAAACTGTATGTAAAAAATATAATAAAAAAACAGTAAAATTTTACTAAAATAAAGGTTTTTACATTTTATATTAAGCCGGTTCGGCGTCTGAGAACAAGTTGCTTACTTATAAAGTAAGTAAATATTGTTTATGTTTGGATTTTCTACTTCTATTTTATTTTCTATATCATATAAATAACGACTTATGTGTAATTTTTTGCAGTAATAATCAATATAATGGTTTTTATTTGAATCAGTATCTTTAATTTCTGTTAATCTAACAAATCCAAATTTATGTAACAGACTATATCCGTCATTATCTGTTAATAATGTTACGAAATGGTAGTCTTTATATTTATTAAAAATCTCCATAAGTAAATTTGTTGCTAAGCCTTTTTTTCTAAATGTCTTTTCAGTTTTAAAATATACTATTTGAATATTTTTATTTTCTAATTTTTTAAGTTTAACGGAGGATAATTTTATTTTTAAACTTAAATTATTTTGTAGTTCCATTATATAATAGAAGCCATATTCTTTTATATTCCCATTTTCTGTAGGTTTATATTTAATGCAGTTATATAAATTTTCTAATAAATATTTATTTTTAAATTCGTATTCTTGAATTAAGTTTGATATTTCGTTATCTAATTCGTTTTCTTTATTTTGTATTTTGTATAAATATTTTAAATTATATGAAATGATAACAAAGATATTGTAAAAATCTTTTTCTACTTCAATTATTTTTTTACTTTCTTCAGATTTTTCATTTTTGTAGTTATTCAATATATCGTTTAATACGATTTTTTTAGTATTATATTGGGTATATTTTGCTAAAACTGGTGTTGTAAATTCACTAGCATTATCTTTATTAAGTATTATTATTTCTGGTCCATTTACGCGCAATATAGACCTAATGTTTTTTAAATTTTTTCCTGTCTTTAGATAATGTAAGTCTAACTTGTTTAATTTATCATAATAAACTAAATCACTATAAACCATCTCGTCAAAATCTTTTTTAGAAAAATTATTAGAATAGAACCTTAAACTTTCAATATAACCATCTTTGTTATGTATCAACATTGTATAAAAACCGCGAGAGATAAGATGAAATCTACTTTTTTTTTCAATATATTGAATATTTTGTGGAACTATAAATTGATAGAAATTTATAACATTAGTGTATGTGTTACTATTGTTATCATAATCATAAAAAATATTATTACCATTATTATAATTGTTTAGATTATGGTTGTTAATGTATATTTCATTATTATTAGTTGTTTCATTATTATTTGAATAATCATAATATATAACTTTACTTTGTATTTTTAGGTCTTTATATTTTTCCATTCCAAGGTTATTTATAATATTCGATGTTACAAAAGAGTATTTTGTAATTAAACTAAATTTACTTTTCATAGTTAAAATGATGTAAATTATATTTTTTTTAAAAGAAAAAATTTTAGATTTATAGATTTTTTCATAGTAATAATAAATATTTTTTTTCATTTTTTTTAAAAAATAATGTTAACTTGGATTTTTTTTAAAAAATAATATTTTATAATAAGATGTACTGATTTAATAGATTATAAAAGAATGTTACTTAAAAATTACTTTATTACCTACTAAATTGTTTAAAAGTGTATATTATATGTGAGTTATAAAAAAAATTAAAAATTCTATATATTTTTCAAAAATTTTACTAACATGAATATATACTAAGATGAGTTCAATGATAAAATTAAGAAAGGTTTTATTTGGAAATAACGTATCACACGCGCATAATAAAACACGACGTAAGTTTAAATCTAATGTTCATAAACATAGAATATATATGGCTGATCTAGGAGGTTTTATGGAAATAAAATGTCCTAATTCAGTATTAAGAAGCTTTGAAAAAGGAAAGAGTTTAGGTAAAGATTTGAAAAATTTAGTATAGTAAAAATATAAAAAAAATTTAAATATGGCAAAAAAACAAAAAGAAAATAGGATACATATTACATTAGAATGTACAGAGCAAAGAGCTTTAGGTGTTCCAGGTATATCTAGATATACTACAACTAAAAATAGAAAAAATTCACCTGATAGAATAGAATTAAAGAAATTTAATCCTTATTTAAAAAGATATACTATACATAAAGAAGTCAGATAGTTAGATTGAATGTTCTTTAATAGTAATATGTGTAATTTTTAAGTTAGTAAAAATAAAGTTATAAAAAAAGTAAATTATGGCAAAAGAAGCAAAAAAAGTACAAGGGCCAGTTAAGGTAATGGCAAAGTTGATAAAATGTGAAAAAATTGAAGGTAAGGATAGTTATTCTTTTAAGGAATCTTTATTAACATATGAAGAGGCTTTAAAACTAGCTAAAGAAGTAAAATAAGTTATATTTAGATATTTTCTTGATATTGGTTTTATATAATTATTTTTTAAGATATTTTTTAATCTAGATTTATCTTAAATATAGAGTTGTTTTAATGTTAAAACCTTATATTTATTTCAATATTTAAAATTTTATAATCATTTAGTGATTTAATTTTATTTATATTATTGTGTAATAATAATATTTTATATTCAATTTTATTAATAAAGGAAAAGTTTATATATATATATAAGAATAATAATAAATTTTATATATTTATTTTTTACAATTTTTTTTATAGCATTAAAATATAGTTTGTTATGAAAAATAAATTTATAAAAAACACTGGAATAATGTTAGGAGTCAGTAGTATAATATTTGCTAGTAGTAAAAATAAGAAATTAGAAAAAGAGAAATTAGAAAATAAGCCTGAATATAGGGCTGTAAAAGATTTATTTAATGATTCACTAAAAGATATAAGTAAAAGTGATGAATTTACTAGGAAGTTGATAGAAGCTATTTATAAGACAGAAGAAATTAAACCTGATAAAAATTCTAAAGAAAAAACAGTTAAATTAAAGTTATCTTTAAAGAAGGATGTAAAAAAAAATGATCTTACTTCTGTTTTAAAGGATAAATTAAAACTTCCTAATACAGGAAAAAATGTAATTATAGCTGATTCTAGATGTATAATAACAAAATGGTTTAATGAAGAAAATAATTTAAATACTACTTATAAAAATTATATTGATCAAAATCGTGATTTTATTTCTATTGAATTGAATTCTGATGGTAGTGTTAATAGTATAGATGTATATGATGATGATAATAAAAGAAAAAAATTATTAGCTGAAATATGTTTTGATACTAAAGTGCTTTTTGAGGATATAGAGAACAATATAGTTGAACATGGTGATACAGAGAAGGAAAAACAAGAAGAAAAGGGAAAAGTTTTAGAAATAATAAAAGTGTTAAAAGAGATGCAGTTAGGTTTTGGTCAACATACCTTAGATGATGAAAAATTAACGAAGGTTATTAAAGCAATAAAAAGAGGTGAGGATTCTGAATATAACCATAGACGTGTTGTTTTTACAAAAGATGAAGTAACAAATAAGTTTGAATGTAGTTCAACTCCAGAAGTTGACAAATTTGAAAAAGGTGTCGAATATAATCAAATGACAACTTGGCTTAATAGTGGAATTTTAAAAGAATCAGATCTTGTTATTTCAATTTTAGAGAATGAAAAATTATTATTAATAGCAAAAGGTTCAGATATTAAATCAGGTAATATAAAAGGTCAAAATATCGATGAAAACTTTTATAAACAAATAGTTAAAAATATAACAGATATCGAAAAATTACGAATATTTACAGAAAATGGTAACGATGAAAATGATGATAAAAGAAATATATCGTGTTGTCCAGAAATTCAAGGTGATACAAAAACAGCTTTGACAAATTCTATAATAGATAATTTTAATAATACTAGTGATAATTGTCCTAAAAAATTTAATTTAGAAACAGGTATTGAAAAAGTTGAAGTTAGAGAATATGCTAGTTGTTTTGAATTAACATATAATAACGGTACACTAACAATAGGCAATGAAATACCATGTAATACACCTGATAAATTAAAATTAGATAAAAACAAGATGTATTTGGTTGTATTTAAACAAATTGGAAATGATGATGCAAATAAAAAAAGTGTACTAGCTGCTATAGTAAAAAATGAAGAATTAACTATAAAAAATGATTTTACTGATTTTGTAACACCTGGGAAATAAAATATTGTATCACATTTAATTTATATAAAAACAAATTTTTGGAGTGTAATATTTAGTTTTTAAAAAAAAATATTTTTTAAAACGTCGAAGGTTAAAAGTTTTTTGAGTAACTTTTTTACAAAAAAGTTACTATTTTAAAAATTATAAAATATATTTTTTTACATAAAACACACAATGAACAACTCATAAAAAGTTTATTTTAAAATCTAATTGTTGACGTTGTAATGATGAATTTTAAAAAAATTTATTACAATAAAATATACATTGATCAAAAGTTGTTTTTTATATTTTTAGATCTTAATTGACCACAAGCCCCATCTATATTATCTCCAAATTTACGTCTTATTGTAACATCGATATTGTTTTTCTTTAAAATATTGTAAAATTCTAACATTGTTTGTTTTGAAGATGATTCAAAATCTATATTATTAGTCTTATTATATTCTATCAAATTTACGTATACATTCATTCCTTTTATTAATTTTACCAATTCTTCTGCACATTGTCTTGAATCATTGATATTTTTCAATAAAACATATTCTAATCCAACTTTTCTATTAGTTACTTTTATATAATTTTTTATAGAATCTATTAAATTTTTAATATTATAAGCTTTATTGATAGGCATTATTTTATTACGAATTTCGTCATTTGGAGCATGTAAACTAACCGCTAAATTAATCTGTAATTGTTCTTTAGAATATCTTTCAATACCTTTAATAATCCCAGATGTAGAAATGGTAATATGTCTTGCACCAATATTTAAACCATATTTATTATTGATGATTTTAACAAAATTTAACACATTATCATAATTATCAAAAGGTTCACCAATACCCATAACTACTACTGATGAAATCTTATATATATTTTTATTATCATTTTCATTTAAATCATTTTCTATTGTTAAAATTTGACTTACAATTTCATATGTTTTTAGATTACGTATTTTTTTTAATCTTCCAGACTCACAAAATTTACAACCCATATTACATCCTATTTGTGATGAAATACATATAGAAATACCATAATTATGTTTCATTATTACCGATTCTATAAAATTTCCATCTTCTAATTCAAAAAGATATTTTATTGTATCTTTAGTACTTTGTTTTTCTTTTATTTTTAATAATTCAATATTAAAATTTTCTGAAAAATGTTGACGTAAATTTAAACTTAAATTACTCATTTTATTAAAATTAACGACTTTTTTTTGATAAATCCATTTGAAAATTTGTTGAGCTATATACTTTTTTTCATTAATTTTTACTAAATAATCTTCTAAGTTTTTTAAAGAATAATCAAAGATATTATCCATAATTTTAGATAAAATATTAATTATTAAGAACATTAAATAATAGAAAATTTATACATTTTTATATATTAAAAGATAAAATCTAGGATTTTCCCAACTACCAAATCTTTCTAATTTATTTAATTCATCAACAGTCATTATATCAGACCTTTTATTAAATTGATAAATAACATAACCTTTTTTTGCTTTATTTTTATCAAAAACAGGTAATATTGAAACAAAATCAGTACCACTTAAAGTCGTATTTTCTAAATTTCCACAAATCCCTATAATACATATTAATTCATATTTTTTTTTAGTATTATCATATTGTTTTTTTTCAATAAATTCATTTATTTTAATTTTATCTTTAGTAGAATTATAAAGTAAATAATATTTATTTGTATTATTTATATCATCCAAATTTTCAGGACATTGACAATTAAAGTATTGGTATTTAGAATTACTTTTATTGAATATGGTTAAATAAAATGTTTCAAAAAAATAAAAATTAATTAAATCAAAAAGTATTTCTGCTGCTCTATTATCATGTTCTTTTGAAATAACATCTAAAATTTCATTAATTTCTTTATTATAATTAGCTTTACTACTTAATATTTTCTTAAATAATTCTGAAGTTTTATTAATAGTTTCACTGTTATTTTTAATCCTTTCTATTGTGTTTTTTTTACATTTTTTGCTAAATTCATCAAAAATACTTGTTTTTTTATTTATTAACTTATCTAAAAAATAATTGTCAGATAAAAAAAATCTAAAAAGTCCTAAATATGAACAATTACAATTAGCCCATTCAATATTTAATGGTAAATCAATATCATAACCACTATTTAAATAATATTTATTATTTTCATCATTTTCACTATTATTATCTTCGTCATTATTATTATAATCATCGTTACCTTTATTATTTTTTAAATCATCATCATTTTTTATATTATCATTTAAATTTTCTTTACAACAACAATTATTACATTCTGAATAAATTTTATAATTTAAAAAAAATAAATTTAAATAAAATAAAAGAAATAACTTTATTGTAAAACTTAATATATTGTTCATAAGTCATATTTGTGTGTTATAAAAAATATTTTAAATTTAATAAATATTGTAAAATAATCAATATTGAAATTCTTAAAATTTAAGGCTTAATGAAAATAAATTAATATGCTATATTGTATTATGCATATTATCAATAGTAATAAATATTATTGTTCTATAAGTAATTCATAATGTCCTAATCCCTCTCCTGAATTTCCGATATTATTAACTGTTAACATTAATTTACATCCTTCTGCTTCATTAAATTCAGATTTTTCAATAACAGAACAGTCTCCTTTTTGATTATAATGCATACAATATGTAGTAGGGTTTTTGATATCACTATAACTATATATATATATATATATATCCATATCAAACTTTTTTGCTATATATTCTAGAGTACTATAATCAACGTATGCATTTTTTGTATTTAAAATATTAAGCATATCTTTTATTTTTTCACTATTTGCAATATTGCAATTTGTGTCTTTATTTATATATTCATAAATACCTTGTCTCATTTCATTACCATTATATCTTAAATTTCTATTTGCACAAAAATATTCTTCATCACCAAAATCATTATATTCAATATTTTTTGTTGCTTCTTCTGCATTTAAGTAACACATTAAACTATAAAAAAAACAATTTCCATCACCAGGAATACCTACTACTTTATATTTTTTCTCATTATTATTTTCATTATCTTTAATTGTAATACTATCTCTTTTATATTTTAATAAATCTAAATTTTTTCCATAAAGATTTTTATCATATAAATTTATATTGTATTTAATATCAGAATTATCATTGTTTTGAGATAATGTGTCATAATTATCATAACAGAGATTCGTATTTGGTTCATATAAATCTTCTCTACATGCATTTGTTAATTCATTATAATTACATATAAACTCTTTAATACAATTATTTTTATTGGATTGTATATTATTTAAATTATTAACTACATTAATTTTATTATTATCTTTTTTATTAAAGTTAAAAATATAATCATTAGAATTTATTATATTGTTATTATCATTATTGCCAAAATCATAACATAACATATCTTCTTCTATATAATTTTCCTTTATATTATTATCTTTGTTATTTTTAGAATTTATTATATTGTTATTATCATTATTGTCAAAATCATAACATAACATATCTTCTTCTATATAATTTTCCTTTATATTATTATCTTTGTTATTTTTAGAATTTATTATATTGTTATTATCATTATTGCCAAAATCATAACATAACATATCTTCTTCTATATAATTTTCCTTTATATTATTATCTTTGTTATTTTTAGAATTTATTATATTGTTATTATAATAAAAGTCAAAATTATAATCAGATAAATTGTTGTATACATTTTTTTTATTAATATCTAATAAAACATTATTAAATAAATTCTTATTTTGATTTTGAGAGTATTCATAAAGTCTATTAGGATATATTGTATTATTATTATTTGAATTATTATTTAAACAATTATTAGATAAATTTTTTTTTATCTCATTTTTATTATCAGATTTTTTATCAATAATATTATGAGTTATTATAATGTTATTTTTTATTCTATTGTTTTTAAAAATAGTATTTGAAATATTACTAAATAAACTTTGATTTTCATGAATTTTCTTGTCAGATTTTTCATAAACAATACTAGGATTTATTATATTATTTTTCTTAGAAGATAAATTTTGATTTGCATTTGCATTTACTTTTATATTTATATTTGCATTTGTGTTTGTGTTAAAATTTATGTCTTTATCAATATCCATTTTATTTTCATTATTTTCAATAGACTTTTCTTTCTCTTTTTCTTTTGAATTACCTATTATTTTTTGTAGTTTACTCAAATAAAGATTATAGTTTTTTTTATTTTTAATTATACAGAAATTTTTATCAGTATTAATTCTTGCAATTAAAGATTCTGCAGCCATTTTAACTTTCTCAATGTATTCTGTATCATCATTACTTATACTATCTATAAAATATTTATATGAATTAGTTGTTACTATTTTTTCTGTTGAATTTAAGAAGAGGCATTTATATACATAGTCATTTTGTAAATTTATAAATCTACAAAGGTGATCAAGATTATTTTTACAATTATTTATATATTCTATTATATAATGATTTCCTATTTTATTACTATCTTTTTTTTTATTTTCGCAATTTATAATTTCATAAACTTTACTTTTAAAAAAAACTCTATAATCATCTTTTGATTTATTTTTTTTATTATAAAAACCATTAAGTTGATAATTTATATTATGTTTATCTAATTGTTCATTTACATAAGATTTTACAAAATTTTTATATGCAGTTATAATTTTTGCTCCTATATTATCTAAATAAGATTTATCATGTTTTTTCCTATATTTTTTAATACCTAATTTTTCCTCAATTTCATTTTTATTTTCAATTTCATTTTCACTATTATCTTTGAAAGAATTTTCTTTTTTATTACTATTATTTATATCTTCTAGTTTATATGTATTTACAGGAAAAGATTTAATGTAATTTTGATAATAATTGTTTTTTTTATAATAGTTAATTACGTTTATATTTTTAGACTTTTCTTTAATAAATTGAGTAAATATTTTATTATTACTTTCTAAAAGTATTTTAATTTCTTTCCCTAATTTATCTGCAATACCTTTAATCATGTCATTTTTATTTTTCAACTTATTTTTTTTATCGTGCCAATATTTTTCAATTAAAGGAAAGTATTTTTTCAATTTTTGTATTTTTTTTAAATTTGTAATATTTTTATGTACCATATTTCCATATTGCATGTTTGTGTTAAACAATAAATCTATAATTCTCAAATCTAAAAATTTTTTAATTTGTTCTATTGTTAAATCATTTACAGAATGTTCATGATTTTCTTCTATATTTCCATTGTATTTAAGTTCCTTAATAAAATATTTTTCTTTACAGAAATATAATACTTTACGTGCCTTAATCTTAAAATGCCCCAATTGGTTTTTGCTAACAAATTTAGTTAGTTTTTTATGTAATATTGCATTTAAATAATCTATATAATCATTAAGTAATAATTTTATATTATTTTCATAAATAAATCTAGCATTAACTTCAGATGTAATTTCATCAGAATTACGTTCAGCCTGAAAAAATAGACTTTCTCTATTAATTTCATAAGTTGGACTTTGATACATTATAGGAACAATTAATCCATTATTTACATTATTTGCATTATTTAAAGTATTTACATTGTTATGTAAAAGCTGATTTTCATTTTGAATTTTATAATTATTTTGTTTTTTATTTTTTAGTTTTTTAATTCCAAAATTATTATTTAGTTCGAGTAAAGAAAAAGAATAAAAAGAAATTTTCTTAATTTTCTTTTTAAGTTTATAAACGTTAAGCATAATATAAAAATAAGTAACTATATTTTTTTTTGCAGAATATATTTTATTAAAAACTACAATTTTAAAAAAATAGTTTAAAATATTTTATTTATAGTTAAAAATATTAACTAAACAAAATATCATAAAATCTAACATGTTGAAATTATTTTATTATTTTTTAGATTCTGAATTATAAAAAAATAAAAATTAATAATGAGATAAATGATAAGTATGAAATTTTAATTTCTATAAGTAAAATCAGAAAATGTAAAATAAAAAATACACATTTTCTTTATTATGTCATTAAATTTATATTACCATATTTTTAATAAAAATATGTATAAGATTTTATATAATTTTTTTAAAAATAAAAAAATAATTATACATTTTGTTTTTTTAAAAAAATATATTATTAATATAATATGATTAAGAAGTTAGGTGTTAGTATTTTAACAGTAAATGCTATAAATGCCTGTGGTTTTTTTAAAGATAATATAAAAGACGCTGTTATCGAAGATTTTAAAAAAAAAATAAAAGTAGAAGATGAAAAAAAAATGGAATACATAAAAAGTTTGATTACTGATGAAACTACAGTTATATCTCATACTAATACGTTAAATAATGATGAATTTTTAAAAGAAAATACTTTAGTATTAGAAAAAGCAACTGATGAACGTGAAAAAAAAGTTTACGAGATGCAAGAAAAAAATTTAAAAAAAATAATAGATAGTGCTAAATATGGTAATAATTCAAGGTTTTATGTTTTTAATATTAAAGTAAATGATAATATTGATTTATGTGGTATTATTGAAATTGATGAATCAAAAGTTATACCTAACAAAAAAGAAGAATTTAAAAGATTAAATCCTTTAACTGTAGATGGTCTAAAACTTTTAAAATTATTTCAAAAATTAGTTTAAATAAATTTATCAAAGTTCTTTAATATTAAATTATTATATTATAAAGAATATATAATCAAAATTAAAATAAATATAATTTAATTATTTTTTGCTATTTTTTTCTACTTTATTTTAATTTTCGTTACTTTCATTTTTAACGTTTTCATTAACATTGTTTTCATTTTCATTATTTTCGTTTTCATTATTTTCTTCATCAACATTAGATATTTTAGCTATTGATTTAATAACTTCATTTTTAGGTACTCTTATTAAAGTAACACCTTGAGTATTTCTACCAGCAACTCTAATGTCATTTATTGATATTCTAATAGCTACTCCTGAGTCATTAATAATCATCAATTCATCATCTTTTTTTACATCAGATATAGACACTAATCTACCAGTTTTTGGTGTTATATTTATTGTTTTAACACCTTTACCACCTCTATTTGTTATTCTATAATCATCAATTTCTGATCTTTTACCAAATCCTCTTTCGCTAACTACTAATAATGTTGTATTTTTATCATTAGGATCTAAAGTTACTATTCCAACAACTTCATTATCAGGTGTATTATCATCTAAATTAACACCTCTAACTCCTATTGATGTTCTACCAACTGGTCTTACTGTAGATTCATTAAATCTTATTGCTTTACCATTTTTTGTAGCTAATATTATCTCTTGATATCCATCTGTAAGTTTAACATCTAATAATTCATCACCATCAACAATATTTATTCCATGAATACCATTAGCTCTAACATTACTATATGCTTTTAATGTTGTTTTTTTAATAGTACCTTTTTTAGTACAGAATATAATATAATGACTATTTAAATACTCTTCATTATCTAAATTATCTACATCTAAAATACAAGCTAATCTATCATTAGGATCTATTGGAAAGATATTTTGAATAGCTCTTCCTTTAGTATTTTTAGCACCTTCTGGAAGTTCATATACATTTTTCCAATATAATTCTCCTTTAACAGTAAATGCTAATAAAAACTTATGTGTTGAAGATATTGCTAGATATTTAATAAAATCATCTTCTTTAGTTCCAGAACCTTTAGCACCAACACCACCTCTATTTTGTAATCTATATTCTGATAAATTTGTTCTCTTAATATAACCTTGATTTGATAATGTTATTACTACATCTTCATCAGGAATAATATCTTTTGTTGTTAAATCACTATAATCTAATTGTATTTCTGTTCTTCTTTTATCACCACATCTAGATTTAATATCTATTAACTCATTTTTTATAATCTCTTTTACTAAATTATCATCTGCTAAAATAGCTTCTAATCTTTTAATAGTTTCTACTAATTCATCGTGTTCTTTTTGAATTTTATCTCTTTCAAGACCAGTAAGTCTTTGTAATTTCATATCTAAAATAGCTTTAGATTGAACTTCATCAAGATTATATTCTGATTTAAATCTAGAAATAGCTTCAGAACTATCTTTACAAGATTTTATTAATTTAATAATTGGATCAATATTATCTAAAGCAATAATATAGCCATCTAAAATATGTATTCTAGCTTGTGCTTGTTTTAACTCAAATTTAGTTCTTCTAACAGTAACATCATGACGATGCTCATAAAAGTAATATATAAGATCTTTTAAACCTAATGTTTTAGGTCTACCTTTTACTAAACAAACATTATTTACATTAAAAGAATATTGTAAAGCTGTATTTGCAAAAAGATTATTTAAAACTACTTGAGCTATTGCATCTCTTTTTACATCTATTGAAATTCTTAAACCTTGTTTATCAGATTCATCTTTAATATCAGCGATACCTTCTATTTTTTTATCATTAACTAATTCTGCAATTTTTTCTATAAGAAGAGCTTTATTAACTCCAAAAGGTATTTCTGTAACTATAATCTGTTCTTTACCACTATCAGTAGTAACTATCTCTGTTTTTGAACGTATTATTATTCTACCTCTACCAGTGTTATATGCATCTAATATACCTTTAGTACCACAAATAATACCACCTGTTGGGAAATCTGGTCCTGGAATATATTTTATTAACTCTTCTACTGTAATATCTGGATTATCAATATAAGCATTTATTCCATCTATAACTTCATTTAAATTATGAGGAGCCATATTAGTAGCCATACCTACTGCTATTCCTGAAGTACCATTGACTAATAGATTAGGTAATTTAGAAGGAAGTACTGTTGGTTCTTTTTTAGTTTCATCAAAATTTAATGTCCAATCTATAGTATCTTTATCTATATCAGTAAGCATCTCTTCAGCTAATCTATTCATTCTAGCTTCTGTATATCTCATTGCAGCTGGTTCATCTCCATCTATAGATCCAAAATTACCTTGTCCTTCTACTAATAAATATCTTAAATTCCATTTTTGTCCTAGATGTACCATGGCCATATATATAGCACTATCTCCATGTGGATGATAAGATCCCATTACTTCTCCTACTGTTTTTACACATTTTCTATGAGGTTTATTATGTTGTAATCCTAGTTCATTCATTGTATATAATATTCGCCTTTGAACAGGTTTTAAACCATCTCTAACATCAGGAATAGCTCTAGAAACTATTACAGACATGGAATAGTCTATATAAGCCTTCTTCATCTCATCAGTTATATCAATATTTATAATTCTTTTATCATTTTCATCAATGGACATATATATATTTTAGCTAATTATATTGATTTGAAATAATAATTTTTTTTTAAATAAAATTAATAAATTTTAATGATATTTATGTTAAAATGAATAATATTGATTTTGATTATAATATATTATTTTGCTTTTTCTTTTACAAAATAATAAATAGTAATATTTCCTTTTGAATCTTTTATATTAATTTCAAATTTTTTTGTTGCATCAATAGTACTATAATCAGCTGGTTTTATTGTTGATTTTTTATATCCTTTAAATTCTATTTCATCAATATCATAATCAAAAATTCTATAGTTATAATCACCTCCAATTTGAAATTCAATTGAATTATTATAACGAGAAGATAAATCATCAATATCATTTATTTCAACCTTATATCGTTCTTTTAAAAATCTTTTAAAATCTCCAACAACTTTGCTACCTAAATTATTATGAATATAAATATGAAATATATTTGGATAATTTTCTAAATGATCTAAATCTATAATTAATTTATTCTTTTTAAAAATAGTAATTTTATCTTCCTCGTTTTCTAAACTAGTGTATAATAAATAACAATTTTTAAATATTATAGGATTTAATCCTATTTTACTTTTAAAATTTGCAAATGTAATCTCTCCTAAATTAACACAATCATTTATATTAAACGTTTTTTTATCAATATATAACAAATAAGTATTGTTGCATAAATATTCATTACGTTTATCTTCATCTTCATTAAACATCAATTGATCATATTTTATAAAATGAAACAATTTATTTTCTTTAAATAAATTTTCCATTACTTCTACAATTTTGTCATCGTTATTTTCAAAAATGTCATCGTTTATAAATTTATAAAAATTAATAGCATTAGTCTCGCCTTTACCTAGTTCACTTAATTTTACAATGTGAGTCTCATTATGAATGTTATCTACATCTAAAACTACACCTTTAACAGGATCATTATGAATTTTAATATTATTAAGTTCATTAAAAATATTTTGAAATTGGCTTTTTTCTTTAATATTTTTAATTTGTTCTTCTGTTATTTTTAATTCACCTAGTTCTCCTTTTTTTTCTAATTTTGTTTTTTTATCATTAAACAAATTTAACAAAACATTAATAGCTTTTTGTTTTTGTTCTTCATTTTCTTCTGGAGTAAGTTTTTTTTCACCTTCACCTCCATTAGGCGTTTCATCTTTTTTTTCTTTACCATCACCTGTATTTGGTTTATTTTTATCATCACCACATAAACAACCACAGTATATATTATTACAATTAATTCCCGCAAGTATAGAACTACTTATTATTAAGTTTTTGTTCTTTTTAATATTGTATTTCATATAATACCCTACATATATATGTAAATGTATAATTTTGATAAAAAAAATATTCGAATATTTTTTTACAAAAGATTTTTTATTTCTTCTATATCTAAACCTGTAGATTGTGAAATAATATTAATATCTATATTTAATTTTAACATATTTTTAGCTATCTCTATAGATTTATTCTTTTCTCCTTCTTTTAATCCTTCTTCTATAGCTTCTTTTCTTTCTGAATTTTTGTTTAATATATATTTTATTTTTGCTTCATAATAACACCGTGCTTTTTTATCTCCTCTTATATAGTCTAATTCTTTATTTGCTTCTACTAAATTTTTATCGTTAACATCATATATAGGTTGATTATTCATAAATTTTAACCAATTATTTATCTTTTCTGAATATAAACCTTCTTGCAGTTTACTTAAATAAATATAAATTATTGTTGTTTTATTTGAAGTTTTAATAAATTCTTTATCTAAAACACCTGGCATTGTAAAATGTTGATCTATTTCTATAGGATTTCGTCTATTATAATGCGGATTATCTGATCTTAACTTCTCTTTTACTATCCACACTGATATAACCTTTGGTTTTGTATAATCTCCACCTTTTAAAGTATAGTTTGAAATCATCCTAGAACAATATGTTATACCTCTATCTATTAAATCTATTCTATCTTTTGTCTGAACTTCTATATCAATTTCAGTATCATCATTAATAGTAGCACGTATGTCCAATATACCTTGTTTTTCTGGATCAAATTCTTTTGGTATTTCTGTATTCAAATACTCTATATTCTTTATCTGTGGTAAAAAATCAAATTCTTCAAATAATACATTAAGAAATCCAATAAGTATTTTTTTATTCTTTTCAACTCCAAATATTCTCTTAAACACATAATCATCAGTAGGTTTAATATCAAAACACATATCCTCAAGTTTCATCTATATACTATCTATTTATATTATAATTCAATAAAATTTTTTCTAGAAACTTTCTTATAAGAAAGTTTCACAAAGACCAACGTGACATTGGATCCAATTTTTTTAATTATTACAGATTAAATTATTAAACAGAAAATAATACTTGAAATTTAAAATATTTCATAGTAAAATTTTACTAAAAATATATTTCTTTATATATTTTTCGTTTTGACTATCTGTCAAAACATACGTCAAACCTTAGGTTTGTATTCCTTGAGGCGTATGCCGAAACATTACACACAATCTTATATTGACCAACGTCACGTTGGTTTATTTTTTTATTTTAAAAGGAGTGTAACATTCTCGTCTTTTTTATTGATAAGTAAATTTTTTACAAATATATTTTAACTTAAATATATATGTAAAAATTGTATAAAATGTAAAAGTAAAGATTGTGTTATAAAAAAGGAAAAATAAAAGCAGGAAGTTAAAGATATATTTATTGAAACAATTCATAAAATCATTGATTCTTCATTAAAAGCAAAACAATATTATTCCGATGGTTATAATGGTTATTTTTAAAAATTTTTAGAAACATTTAAAGCAGTTTTTAAAGTTTTTTGTTATATTTATAATAAATTTTCATTATTTAAAAGAAATTTTTCAAATTTAAAAAATATTAATTTAATAAATTTTACATAAAAAATACACAATGTGATACTAATTTAAAATGAATGATATTGATTTTGACTATAATATATTACTTTGCTTCTTCTTTTACAAAATAATATTTAGTAGTTCCTTTTGAATCAGTTATACCAATTTCAAATTTTTTTGTTGCATCAATAGTACCATAATCAGCTGGTTTTTCTGTTGATTTTTTATAACCTTTAAATTCTATTTCATCAATTTTACTATTAAATATACCAAAACTTTTATCATTTATTTGAACGTTAATTGCATTATTTCTATAATAATTTTCTAGGTCCTCATTTTTAACTTCAATATCATTGAGTTTTTTTAAAAATTTTCCAAATCTTGATTTAGCAGCATTACGATCTTCAGAAGGAATAAAACAAAATATATTTGGATAACTGTTTAATTTATCTAAATCGATAATAGTTTTCTTTTTAAAAATAGTAATTATATCTTCCTTTTTTTCTAAACTAGTGTATAAAAAATAACAATTTTCAAAAATTTTAGAATTTAATATTGCTCTAGTTTGAAAATCTTCATTTGTAAACTCTCCTAAATTAACACAATCTTCTACACTAAATGTATCTTTATCAATATAAAGAAGATACACGTTGTTGTCCCAATAGTCACTGTTAGGAACAGGTTGATTTTTTTCATTCTTCCCAAACATCGATGGATCATATTTTATAAAACGATATAATTTATTTTGTTTAAGTAAATTTTCTAGTATTTGCTTATTTTTTTCATTTGTGCCTTCAACAATATCATCATTTACATATTTTATAAAATTAGTAATTTTTAAAGGATCATTATTGTTTGCTTTTAAAATATAAGGTAAATCAGAAATCTTATCTATATCTAAAACTAGATTTTTTTCAGGATCATTATGAATTTTAATATTATTAAGTTCATTAAAAATATTTTTAAATTGGCTTTTTTCTTTAATATTTTTAATTTGTTCTTCTGTTATTTTTAATTCACCTAGTTTTCCTTTTTTTTCTAATTTTGTCTTTTTATCATTAAATAATTCTAACAAAACATTAATAGCTTTTTGTCTTTGTTCTTCATCTCCATTAGGTGTTTCACCTTTTTTATCTTTTTCACCACCTGTGCCATTTTTTGTATCACCATAGTATCCACAGTATATATTATTATAATTAATTACCGCAAGTATAGAACTACTTATTATTAAGTTTTTGTTCTTTTTAATATTGTACACCATAATATCCTATATATATGATATATATATATTTAATAAAAAAAAATTTTTGAAGATTTTTTACAAAAGATTCTTTATTTCTTCTATATCTAAACCTGTAGATTGTGAAATAATATTTATATCTATACCTAGTTTCAGCATATTTCTAGCTATTTCTATTTTTTCTTCTTTTTTACCTTCTTTTAATCCTTCTTCTATAGCTTCTTTTCTTTCTGAATTTTTGTTTAATATATATTTTATTTTTGCTTCATAATAACACAGTGCTTTTTTATCTCCTCTTATATAGTCTAATTCTTTATTTGCTTCTACTAAATTTTTATCGTTAACATCATATATGGGTTGATTATTCATAAATTTTAACCAATTATTTATCTTTTCTGAATATAAACCTTCTTGCAGTTTACTTAAATAAATATAAATTATTGTTGTTTTATTTGAAGTTTTAATAAATTC
>Ga0256405_10003781_pt1 | contig 30370 bp, 29 predicted proteins | sample RumenRJG_02DNA_FD_189096 | JGI IMG/M metagenome (GOLD analysis project Ga0256405, IMG submission 189096) | Bovine rumen microbial communities from Lethbridge, Alberta, Canada - RJG_02 | ecosystem: Host-associated > Mammals > Digestive system > Stomach > Rumen | place: Canada: Alberta...
TAAGCCTCCTTAATTAGATTCTCGCCTCGCAATTTTATCATAAAAGATTTTAAAGGTATATCCTTGAGTATATATATTAACTTTTGTTACAAAAATTTGTTCTCCTGAAATATATAAAACAGTATATACTTTATATATATGAGAGAACATTAAGTAAACACGAAGATATTAAGAGAGAGAGATTTACAATCCGTTTAAATAGCAGAGAGAACATTTAATTCCTATTCCTAATTCCTAATAGATTTTACCCCGCACAAGCGGGGATTTTTTTTGTAGTAAAATAAAGAAAAAGAAAAGAGGGAAGTATGTACCAAGGATTAATAAACAAATACAGACAATATCTGCCAGTTACGGATTCAACACCTGTTGTAACTTTGAACGAAGGTAATACACCGCTTATTAAAGCGGATAATTTGGCAAAAAAAATCGGACTTGATGCCGAAATTTACTTAAAATTTGAGGGTTGTAACCCGACGGGAAGTTTTAAAGACCGTGGGATGACAATGGCAGTTACAAAGGCGAAGGAATCAGGTTCAGGCGCTATAATTTGTGCTTCAACAGGAAACACATCGGCTTCTGCTGCTGCTTACGGCGCAAAAGCAGGGTTAAAAACATTTGTGCTGATTCCTGACGGATATATTGCTTTAGGCAAACTTTCACAGGCAATGATGTATGGTGCTGAAATTATTGCCATTCAGGGTAATTTTGACAGAGCCTTAGAGGTTGTTCGTGAAATTGCGGAAAAATACCCGATTACTCTTGTAAATTCGGTTAATCCGTTCAGAATTGAGGGGCAAAAAACAGGTGCGTTTGAAATTTGCGAGGCACTTGGACAAGCGCCCGATTATCACTTTATTCCTGTCGGGAACGCTGGAAACATAACTGCATACTGGAAAGGGTACAAAGAATTTTATGATTTGGGTAAAATTCCTGCCAAGCCGAAAATGATGGGGTTTGAGGCAGAAGGTGCTGCGGCAATCGTTAAGGGCGAAAGAATTATGAACCCCGAAACTCTTGCAACGGCAATACGAATCGGCAACCCTGCAAGTTGGGAAAAAGCCGAAGCGGCAAGGGATGAAAGTAACGGCATGATAAATTTTGTAACTGATGATGAAATCGTTAAGGCGTACAAACTTATCGCATCAACAGAGGGTGTTTTGGCTGAACCAGCATCTGCTGCGTCTGTTGCAGGGCTTATAAAAGTTAAGGAACAGGTTAAAGAGGGTTCAAAAATCGTTTGTATTTTGACAGGAAACGGCCTGAAAGATCCCGATAATGCCATTAAATATTCAAATACCGATGTCAAAAAGACCACATCTGATATAACTGATATTTTGAAGGTTATGAATATTTAATGTAACAATTTGCAATAAAAAGGGCTATTTTGATGTTTTTTTTGTAAAATTTAAACATAGGGATAAATTATACATAAGGAGAGATATATATGAAATCATTTACGGTAGATGAAATTACACAAATCGTAGGCGGTATGCTTACCAAAGTTGCAAGTCCTGAAATTACGCAGATTGCTCCTCCGCTTTTGAGTGATGAACACACTCTGGCGCTTGCTTTGGGCGAAGAAGAAATTGCTAATCTTGCAAAATCTTCTGCTAAAGCCGCTTTGGTTCCTTTGGGTGTGCAAATTGACGGACTTACAACCATTGAAGTTGAAAGACCAAGGCTTGCAATGATGAAGTTGTTAAACCTTTTCTATGTTCCGCCTGTTGTGAATAAAGATATTCATCCGACAGCAGTTGTTGATCCGAGCGCAAAACTCGGTGCAAATGTCTGCATAGGTCCGAATGTTGTGGTTTCACCTAATGCCGTAATCGGTGATAATACAAAGATTTTGGCTAATTCATACATCGGAAGCAACGTCAAAATCGGTAACAACTGTTTCTTCCACGCAGGTGTAAACATTGGTGACAGAGTTCAAATCGGTAACGATGTTATCTTAAACCACGGCGTTTCTTTGGGTGCCGACGGGTTCAGTTTTGTAACCGAAAATCCTAACAACATTGAAAACGCAAGACAAGACGGTGAAATTAAGAAAGATAATTCTGATCAGGTAATCTTCAAAATTCCGTCAATCGGTTCGGTTGTAATAGGTAATAATGTTGAAATCGGTGCTAATACAGCCATTGATAGAGGAACTATTGAAAATACCGTAATCGGTGACAACACAAAAATTGATGATCTTGTAATGATAGGTCATAACTGCCGTATCGGTAAAGGCTGCTTGATTGTTTCGCAGGTTGGTATTGCAGGCAGTTGTGTAATCGGTGACAGAGTTGTAATTGCAGGTCAGGCAGGTCTTGCAGACCACATCGAAATCGGCTCTGATACGATTATTACTGCAAAAGCAGGGGTTACAAAATCATTCCCCGAAAAATCAATCATCATCGGTATTCCTGCAGTTCCGAGAAAAGATTTCATCAAACAAATGAAAACTATGAAAGATGCACAGGAAATCATTGCAAAATTCCGCAAATTTGAACCGTTGCTGAAAGAGTTTGAGGAATCTCAACAAGAGGCAAAATAAAAAACAATGGCTATTACTTTGAAAAAAGAAGTCAAAATAACCGGTAACGGCTTGATGAAAAACAAGCCGTGTGAAGTTACCCTGTTTCCGTCAAATTCGGGTGAAATAAGATATTATATAAAAGGTCAGGAAGCCTTTAGTGCAAATGTTGACAATGTTCTTGCAACGGATCATTGCGTGGTTTTGGGTAACAAAAAATCGAAAGCGATGCTCACTGAACACCTGACGGCTGCGCTTGCTTTCTGTCATATTGATTCGGTTGATATCTGCATGAGCGAAGAAGAAGTGCCGATATTAGACGGAAGTTCAAAATCATGGGTTGAAGCCTTTAAAAAGGCAGGCATTGATAAACCGCTTTTTTCTAAAGAGAAAAAATATACAGTATCCGAGCCTGTTTATTATCTGAACGGCAAGACAAGCCTTGTTATTCTGCCCGACAAAGAACTTTTTATGTCTTATGCGGTAAACTATGACCACCCCAAAGAAATTCGCAGATTTGTGAATTATAACCCGAAGAACCCTGATGAAATCATTGAAGCAAGAACATTCGGGTTTTATCGTGATTTGAGAAAATATCAAATGCTTGGGTTTGCGCAGGGGGCAAGCATAGATAATACTTTGGGGTTTATGGATGACGGCGGATATTCAACGGATTTGCGTTCTGACTGCGAGCCGTTAAAACACAAAATGCTTGATTTGGTCGGCGATTTGTACCTGACAGGTATTAATCCGCTTGATTTGAAATGTCAGATTTTGGCAAAAGAAGCAGGACATGCCGTTCATGTCAAAGTTGCGAAAATTTTAAAAGATAAAATAGTAGAAATTAAATAAACACGAAAGGATAAATTAAAATGACAGAAGAAATGAATCAGGAAGCGTTTAGCATGGATATCCAGCAAATTATGGACATGCTTCCGCACAGATATCCGTTTTTGTTAATCGACAGAATAACGGAATGTGTACCGGGCAAATATTGCAAAGGGTACAAAAACCTCACTATGAACGAAGAATTTTTCCAGGGGCATTTCCCTGGTAACCCTGTTATGCCGGGGGTTTTACAACTTGAAGCGATGGCTCAATGCTCTGCTCCGATTTTACTTAAGTTACCGCAGTATCAGGGTAAACTTGCACTATATGCAGGGGTTGAAAATGCAAGATTTAAAAGCATCGTCAGACCGGGTGACAGGTTTGAAATTTCTGTTGAACTTACAAAATTAAAAGGACCTGTCTGCAAAGCGCATGGTGTTGGCTCTGTTGACGGCAAAGTCTGCGTCGAAGCCGATATGACTTTTGCTTTGACATAATGATTTTGAGTGAAAAGTGAATAGTGAAAAGACCTGTGCGATAGCACCGATAACAACTATTCACTTCTCACTTTTTACTATTCACTTAAATTTTTAATATAATTTCCTTTAAATTATCCGTTACATCGTCATAAAATTTTTTCGCATCCGGGAAAACTTCTTTTCTTCTTAGTGCTTCTGACCAGTTTGTGTTATTAGCCCTGAGCATTTTGTCAAATGTGTCATCAATTTCGTTTATCACAAATACACTTTTATCTGAAATTTTATATTTATGCGAACTTTGATTGATAATTATTATGTTGTAACTGTCTTTGGCTCTATATCGGTTTATAATGCTTTTGAGCCTGTTTATCTGCTCTGATTTTATTTCACTGAATGATGCGATTAAGAAATATAATTCATATTTTTCGTCTTTTAAATATTCGTACAAATTTTCAATTCGTTTGTCATAACGGGCTTTAAATTCTTCTTTGGTTGTCATCATATATTCGTGATTAAATATTGCGCTCAATTTTTCGCTTACCCAATGCTTAGCGTTCGGATTAAAATCAAACAGCATTTTCAAATCCATTGTTACAAGCGGATTTGATATCCATCCCAATTCAATGTCGTGATAGAAAGTTTTAAATTCATTGTCCAGTGTATTCAGAATTTCGTCAAAATTCCAAAAGAAGCCCAAATCAAACGGCAAAGTTTTTTCTCCGGATGCTTTCTTAGGCTTAAGCATACTCAATGTGGAAATAACTCTGGGCAGGCAATAGGTACCCAGTGGGATTATTCTGTATCCGAGAGGATGTTTTGCAGGTTTTGTAAATAATTTTTCTAAAAAGTTCACATTTTTCTCCTGTGATTTATAAAACTCAAAAATTGATTTTTTGCGTATATATCCGAATTTTCAGTTTAATGTTACGACATGTTAACAAACATGACATAAAAAAGGCAATTCTGTTCAAAAAAAATACTTTATATAAATGTATATAGGAATAAAGAGGATACTCGGTTATTATGAAAGAACAAGAATTAAATGCAATGATGTCAGTCGTTTCAGATCCTATTGAAAACGTATATAGAATTGATTCATATAAAGATTTGGCAGAAATTCAGAGAATTATCAGAATTTTTGATATTTCTGAAGAACAGCACAACCGCCACGTTATGTTTTCAATCGAAAGTTTGGCAACATTGAGATTAGTTTTAAGTAATAACTAATAGTAAAGCCGAAATATAAAAGTTTTAACCCTCACTTCGACTCTCTGATGTGAGGGTTTATTGTGGGTAATTCTATGCTATAATCAGTTTATGAAAAAAGTATTGAAGTTTATTTTCGGTTTGGTTTGTTTTTTGGCGATTTTACCCGTATTTACTGCGGTTATTTATCTCAAAATTCTGCCAAATGCAATTCAGAACCCCAAAGTCATAAGTTATATCGAAAAAATCGGTTCGGAAGCGCTCGGTGCGGATTTAAAAATCGAAAAGCCCTATCTTCAGACTGACTGGACTCCTTATGCAAGACTTAAACTTCAAAAATTGACTCTGAAAGACAAAGATAAACAACTTCTCAACGTCAAAAACTTTGATTCGGAGATGTCATTGTGGAAACTTCGCACCCATAAAGAAATTGATATTAAAACCATAAAAGTTGATGATGCTTACGCTGATGTGAGCGGACTTTTAAATCTTCCGCCGTTTAAAAAGACTTCTACTGGTGAAAAAGGATTAAGCGTTAATATTTTCAAATCTGTTGCGGACATCAAAAATCTGAAGGCATTTTATCAAATAGACAAAGAAAATTCCGTAAAGATTGATGCCAAAGACATAAAAATTTCGGATAATCCCGATAAAAAGACTCTTGGCTATGACATGCACGCAGTTTTGATGAGGGATAAGAGCAAACTTGATATTCTTGCCAAAGAAACAGGTGAGAATACTCTGATTGAAAACAAACAAAAACTTATTATAAAAAATTCTCCGCTGAAAGTTGCAGGAACGGACATTTTATTCAACGGTGAAATTGATTCAAAAAATTATGACCTACATTTCAAATCAAAAAATTTCCGAATCAAAGATGCCGTTGATATTATGAACAGCCAAATTGTAAAAAATAACCTGAGTGATTATCTTGTATATTTCAATAATCTTGACGGTGATTTTGATTTTGATGTAAATGTCAGTTCGAAAGGAATGGGCGGAAAAGTTGACCTCAACAAATTATCATTTAGGCTCATTCCGCTTGCAAATCTGCCTGTATTATTAAATAGCGGTAAAGTAACATTTGACAGCAACAAGGTCAATTTAAAGGATTTTAAAGGATATTACGACGGCAAAACCCGCAATAAAATTGATTTTGAGGGAACGGTTAAGGACTATTTAAAATCGGTTGATACCGATATTACGGGAAATGCAATAGTTACAAACGACTTTTCAAAAAAATATTTGTCAAAGGTCGTAAATTATCCCGTTGAGATTACCGGTCAGGCAGATACAAGAATTATGCTCAAATCAAAATACGGCAAGATGGATATGACGTGGCTGTATAAATTTGAACGTGGCAACGGGTTTATCCTTAACGGTAAAAAAAGCACGGTCAATGATGCAGGGATAAGAGTTTTGGTAGCAAAAATGCACCTGGCAGACGGTTTGCTTGCTATAAAATCACTTGATTACCATTTTGCCGAAAAACGTCCAAATTCCAAAAAAGAAAGACATACTCCGATTTTGAGTATGAGCGGTAATATTGAACTTTCGGGTAAAATCAGAGATTTGGGAATGACACTTACCAAGCCGATACCAAGTACTTTTGTGAATCTCGTAATGGGCCAAAATTTGTTCAGGCATGGGACTTTTACAGGCAGAATGAAATATATTAATACGGGTAAAACTCCTGTTTTGGACGGTGATTTCCAAATTAACCAAGTCGGTATCCCAAGCCAGAGATTATATATAAGAAAAGGGCAGGTTAAAACGGAAAACGGCAATATGCTTATCAGTGCCGAAGGCAGATACCGCCGTTCCTCTTACAATGTTGATGCAAAAATCAAAAACGAAATAATTTTTCCGATAATAGTTCGTGATGCGAATTTGACGGTTGATGATATGGATGTGGAAAAGTATTTGCAGGCGTTCAACCAGCAAAATCCGAGCGAACAATCGTCAGGCGATGTACATCAGACAATTTCAAAATCACTTGAAAATGAAGTTGATGAAGACGACGATTCCCAAACTTTTGACCTTGCAAATCTGATAGTTGAAAAATGCACCCTGAAAGTTATTAAGGGACACTACAAAAACATAAATTTTGCAAATGTTATAGGTAATCTGACACTGGACAAAAACAGTATGTTAAACCTAAAATCAAACAGGTTTGAGATAGCGGAGGGCAATGCCGAAGCAAAGGTCAAATGCGATTTTAAAAAACACATTTATAACCTCACACTTGCCCTGATGAGGGTAAATTCCGATATTATTGCAACCGAACTTGTAAACCTGCCAAAAGAGATTAAGGGCAAGGCAAGCGGAATTGTTGACATTAACACCGATAAAACACTGAAACTTAACGGCTCAATAAAATTTGTTATTCAAAACGGTGAAATTGCCAAAATCGGTTTGGTTGAATACGCAATGAAGGTTGCATCGCTTTTCAGAAATCCTGTTGTAATGATTACCCCGACTGTTATTTCCGATTTGGTTGATGTACCGGAGGGGAAATTCGACACTATTAACGGAACATTGAAACTTGAAAAAAACGTAATCCGTCAAATGGTTATAAAATCAGTTTCTCCGCAGTTAAGCACCTACATTGTCGGAAGATATAATCTCGAAAATCAGGACGCAATTTTGAGGGTTTATACAAGATTTTCAAACCGTAAAAAAGGTGCGTTCGGGTTTTTAAGAAGCCTGTCGCTGAACTCTCTTGCGAACAGAATCCCGTTTAGCAGCAGAAATAATAATAACTATTACGAAGCGGAAATAAAAGAAATTCCGAAAATTGAAGCGGATGACAAAGATACTCAGATATTTTTGACAAAAGTTGACGGCGATATTGTCGAAAACAATTTTCTGTCATCGCTGTATAAGATAAAGTAATAGATAAAGTAATCAGTTTAATTCTGCATTGCGGTTTTGTTCGTCTTTAATAAAATTGCAGATTTCTTCAAGCCGGTTATCTTCCATTGCATCAATTAAAGCCTGAACATCTTTGAATTTTCCCAGCGCAAACCCTGTTTCCGCAAGCAAAACACAGTCGTTGCAAAGCCGATATTCGCCGTATTTTATTGAACCTGCATAAGATTTGCTTTTCCCACAACATGAACAGTCAAAATATTCCGTTTCCAAATCGGGATTTTCTTCCAAATCATCAAGCACCATCTGACGGCATACCGCCTGCATTTCTTCTATTATTTCTTCCGGTGTTTTGTTCATATCACATTCCTTATTTTACAAGTTCAAGCATCTCATTTACTGCCTGTTCAAGTCCGACAAACACTGCTCTTGAGATTATACTGTGACCTATATTGAGTTCGTATAGCCCTTCTATTTCGTGCATTCTTATTACGTTTTTGTAATTCAGACCGTGTCCTGCATTGACCTCCAAACCGTAATCATGTGCAATTTTTGCGGCTTCTTTTAGTTTTTTAAACTCTTTTGCTTCGTTCAAAGTCCGGTATGCAAGCGAATAAGCGCCTGTGTGTAGTTCCACAAACTGTGCTCCCGATTTTGCCGATGCCTCAACCTGTTCTCTTGTCGGATCAATAAACAAACTGACTTCAATTCCTGCATTTTTTAACGGTACGATAAATTCGGATATTCCTGCAAGACGTCCTGCAACATCAAGTCCGCCTTCCGTTGTAACCTCTTGTCTTTTTTCAGGTACAAGACAAACAGAATGAGGTTTGTATTTCAGTGCAATAGCCTGCATTTCGTCGGTTACTGCCATTTCAAGATTAAGATTTGTCTTTAATGTTTTTCTTATTGCATAGACATCTTCGTCTTTAATATGTCGTCTGTCCTCGCGCAAATGAGTGGTAATCGAACTTGCTCCGCACTTTTCACAAATCTGCCCTGCAAGCAACGGTTCGGGTTCTTCTCCCCCTCTTGCGTTTCTTAATGTTGCAACGTGATCGATATTTACACCTAATAGCATTTATATCTCCTTAAAATTTCATTTTGTTTAATTTCAAAAGTGCCGTATATGTCGGCAAAATTGTCAGATTTTCTTCTATTTTATCAGAAGATGAGGCAATTTCAACCGCTTTTTTTAAATCTTCTTCAATAATAATTTTGTTTGCCGGTATCCCTGCATATTTTAGGCGTACTGCCATATCTTTTGCACGAATCCCCGATACAACTATCGGTTTTTGAGTATTTTGCAGCCGTTCAAAATCGGCATCCCAAAGCCACGAAACATCACGACCGTCTGCGTAATTGTCATTTATTGCAATTAAAATCTGCGAACTTAAATCAACGGTTTTTAAAACCTCGCTTGCCCCTGTCGGGTTCTTAATCAACTGAATTAAAGCATTATGACCGTTTATATTTCTTTTTTCCGCTCTCCCGAAAATTGATTTGTAAGTCAAAAGTGCATTTTTTATAACCTCATAATCAATGTTTAAAAATAAGGCTGAAGATATTGCTCCAAGAGCGTTATAAGCGTTGTAAAGACCTATCAGATTAACACGGAATTCATAAGTTTTACCGTCAAATTCTATTGATAGTTCGGAGTAATCATCGTAAATTTTTGCGTTTCCTTTGAACGTCAATTCAGGTCTGTTATGACCGCATTTTTCGCAGTAATAATGCCCCTGCTGGGCAAAAAATCTTTTTGAATATTTGAGTTCCTCTCCGCAGACGCATTTAAAAACTTCGCTTGGCGCAGTTGATGAGGATTTGTGTTTGTCAGAGCAAAATTCGACATTTTCAAACCCGTAATAAAAAACTTCCTTGCCTTTGCCCAAATTTGCAACAAGAGGATCATCGGCGTTCAAAAACAAAATCGGATTTGCTTTATCAATGGCATTTTTTATAAATCCTGCAGTGGTTTCAAGTTCGCCGTACCTGTCTAACTGGTCGCGAAAGAGGTTCGTAACAAGCAGAAAATCTGCACGCATAAAATCATAGAGTTTAGTCAGATATGCTTCATCTGATTCCAAAACCGCATAATCAAACTTTTTGCATGGCAGGTTCAGTGCAAAAACATTTGCAATGCCTGTGAGCATATTTGCCCCTTTGACATTGTGAATAATTCGGTTTTCTTCTTCAAGTATATGCGCCAAGATGCCTGATGTGGTGCTTTTACCGTTTGTACCCGTTATTGTGATAATATCTTTGACATATTTTTTGCAGTATTTGATAAAATCTGGGCAGATTTTTAACGCAAGCATACCTGCAAACGATGTTCCGCCGGAATTTTTCAGAATTTTTATTGCCAAATATGCAAGTTTTGATAATATAAGTGCGATATAAAATCTGAACATATCCTCAAATACTCCTTTAAATGGATTTGCAAATCCCGTAAAAGTATTATACTGATTACAAGTATAATACAAAAAGGGAAATAATGCTGACATTTTTTATCACAATAGTTCTCATAGCAGAAATCATTATAACCTTTCAGGTCGTTTCGTTTATCCTGAAAATAGACAAAAAAGTCTGTGAACTTAATGAACAAATTAATGCGCTAACCCCGAAAATTGAAACAGGTTTCACATCGGCAAGAATTGCACTCAATAAAATTTTATTAGCACTCAACGGTTTTGAACAAAAACTTAAATCAAAAAAAGAGGAATTTAAGTTCAACGTGCTAAAAAGTGTTGTTACAACGGCATTATTCCTGTTATTAAATACAAACGGCAAAAAAATTATTTCAACCGTTGAACTTGCGTTTTCGCTCAAAGATATTTTGAGTAAGTGGGCGAAGAAGTTTGCATAGTGCGGTTTAACAGAAAAACTCTTGAAAAAGCGCAAAAAACATGATATTATTATTGCGTTATATTAAGTTACGAGGTTTACAACTATGTGCAAGAAAAATGACGCTTTTGTATTCTCAATGGGTATAATTGCAGGAGTCATCGGCGGAATTATCGGCGGTGTGCTTTTTGCCCCAAAATCAGGTGAGGAATCAAGAAAAGAACTGAAAGAAACTGCGTGCGAATTTTATGAAAAACACGCTCCGCAAATTATTGATGCCAAAAAACAGGCGCTTGAATCTGTTGATTTGATGAAATACAAACTTGAGAGACAGTTCAAAAAAATCAATAATGCGATTAAATCAAAGAAAATGCTTAAAGCAAAAGAACTGGAAGATATTGAAAATTCTTCAGACAACGAATTTGATTACTAAGAAAGGATTTTAATATGAGTATAGAAATATCCGAAGCAGTTCTTAATTACAGTCTTGTATCGCTTGCGGTTATGGGCGTAATTACTTTGGGCTTTTTGGCAAAATTATTTTATGACTGCTCAAAACTTGCCCAAAACGCAAATAAGACAACAGAAATTGTCAATTCCGAATTAAAGCCGACTTTAGATGAACTTAATCAGGCGCTAAAATCATTCAACAGTATTGTAAAGAATACTGGTGATGGTGTTGATAGCGTCAAACTTGGTTTAACTAATATCGTAGCCAAAACAAAGCTGTTTTCCGGCAACCTTATTAATGGTTTTTTGAAAGGCTTTTTGGCGGTTTACGGGCTGTTCGGTAAAAAAAAATAAGCAATTTGTCGAATAAAAACGAAAACAAAACAGATTAGAATTATATAAGTGTAACAGTAAAGGAGAATTAAACTATGTCAGCAGGAAAATTTATAGCAGGTTTCATTGTAGGCGGCGCAATCGGTGCGGTTGCAGGTATTCTGCTTGCACCAAAATCAGGTGAAGAAACAAGAAACGAAATTGCAAACAGCGCAAAAGATATGCTAAAAAAAGCAGATGAAACAGCAAAACAAATTCAGTCAAAAGCCGATGATGCTTTGGGTGAATTGCAGAAAAAAGGCGAAGAAATTAAAGGAAAATTACAGGATTTAATCAATAAACAAAAAGACGATAAGGCAGAAAATCCTGCATAAGAGGTTAAAAAAACGGGCGGACATTCGACTCCGCCCGTTTTCTTAATAATAACGGAGAGCAATTATGAATATTGAAGAATTGAGAAAAGAAAATGAACTTGTTGACCTTTTTTGTTCGCTGGCGGAAATTCCCTCGCCGTCAAGGCATGAAGAAAAAGTTATAGACCGGATTTGTAACTACTGCAGGGAAAACGAACTAAACTGCGAGCAGGACGATTACAAAAATATTTATATAACAATTCCCGCAACGGACAGCACAAAAGAGCCGATTTTATTATCCGCTCACCTTGATGTTATCGGGGACGATTCGCCTGTCATTCCGTATTTAGACGGCGATTTGATTAAGGCAAAAGGCAGAACTTTGGGGGCTGACGATAAAGCAGGGGTTGCCAATGCGCTATACTTTGCAAAATATTTAAATAAACGCACAGACTTAATGCATGGCGGACTTGAAATCCACTTCACCCGTGATGAGGAAGACTCAATGAGCGGAATTAAAAACACCGATTTTAACAAAATCAATTCTAAATATGTTCTTGTTCTGGACAGTGATGCTCTCGGGCAATGTCTTGTTGCAGGCGCAAGTTATGTGATGATAGATTTGAAAGTTAATGCTCCGAAAGGCGGACATTCGGGCAACGATATTGGCGATCCGACAAGAGCGAATGCAACAAAACTCATTGCTGATTTGGTGTCAAAACTTCCGCAGGGCGTGTATTACAGCGAAAACGGTCAGGTTATAACTTCCTGCAATATCGGCGGTATTGAATCCGGTGATGTTACGGTCACTAACGTCATAAACACTGACGCTCATGCGACTTATTCACTGCGCAGTTCTGATAAGAAAAAAGAGGACGAACTCATTGCCAAAATGCAGGGTATTGTTGACGTATTTAATAAAGAGCATGAAGGTATTGCGCATGCTGATATTACTTTTACTGTCAAAATGCCTATGTTTGAAAAAAATGACGATGAATATATGCCAATTCTTTTTGAAACGGTAGCAAGAAAAATCGGGGTAGAGCCTGAGATTTCGTCATTCCATGCCGGTGCGGAAACTCATATTTACGCAAACAAAACAAACGCAAAGGGCGAAAGATTTTCGCCGTACCTTTTAGGGCTTGCGACGGTTTGCAATATGCACTCAGCAAGAGAGTATGTGGATTACAAAACAATGCTCAAAGGTCAGGAACTTTTGCAGGCACTTTTTGAGGCTCATAATCGTAATTAATGAAACCCTCACCCGCATTTGTACGGCTCATTCTTCGCCTACAACTGCTCCCTCTCCCAAAGGTAGAGGGGAAATAATTGAAAATTATGATATACAAATTCAACCTTGGCAGAAATTGCCTTAAAATAATTATACGAACATACGGAATAAAAGAAATTTTTATTCCGTACTATTCGTGCAAAACCATTTGGCAGGCTCTCAGGCAAGAAAACTGCAAAATAAATTTCTATCATATTGATAAAAATTTTATGCCGATGTGTGAGTTCCCAAAAGACGCTTATATTCTCTATATAAACTATTTCGGGCTGTTTGAAAATAATTGCGGAATATTGTCGGGAAAATATAAAAACCTTATAACGGATAACACTCAGGCGTTTTATGCAAAGCATTACGGTATAGCAAGTTTTAATTCTCTGCGCAAGTTTTTCCCTGTGCAAAACGGTGCGTATTTGCGAATTGAAAAAGAGCCTGTTTTGAATTTTGGGCATGACAGCCTGAAACTCAAAACTAATGAGATTCTTCAGTGCAAAATCTTTCGTCATTCAGAACGAAGTGCGGAATCTAAAGATTTTGCACTTCTGAATGACGTGTGCGGGGGAATTATTAATTATGAGCAATTTAAACAAAATGAACTTGTGCTAAATGATGAGCCGATAAAACTCATATCGCCCGAAGTTGAAGCACAGATGAGAAAAATTGATTTTGAGCAGGATAAAAAGAATAGAGTCGAAGTTTTTGAGCAATATTCTCAGATTTTTGACAAATACAACCTGATAAAACTACCGCCTTTAAATGATAATGTCCCGTATTGTTATCCGTTATGCACTGATAATGAAAAAATTTTGCAAAAACTTGACGGTATGACTATTTTACGGCTTTGGGATGAAATTCCGCAAAGTTTTTCGGAGTACGAATTTTTGCATAATGTTGCATCGTTACCGCTTTAAAAAGGCTATATAGCGTTAAACTGCATTTTGCATTTTGTCTTTTGTGCCGTAAGGCTGTAATTTAACTTACAGAATAAGATTAAATTAACTATGAGATTGAGATTTATAAAAAAGAGTTCAGTTTTTATAAAACAGAACTCTTTCTGTTATTAAATACTTGGTCGGCTTCGATAATATCCTTTAACCGAGCCGAGCAGAGCCACGAACGGAGTGAGAGCCCGACAATTATGTCGGTAATGAATATTCCGACTAATTGGAGGCGTTGCCGTTTAATGCGAGGCGCAGTTTTATTGCTTCTCGTTTGAGGTCACCATTTGTAGGCATTGTGCCGTTAAAAACTCTCGTTTGAGCGTCTATTTCTTTTTCATGTTTTGCAAATTCGTCAGATGTCATTTGTCCGACTTCTTCACGAGTGTAAATATGATTACTGCCTGTTAAAGGATTTGTATAACCATATAAACCTGAATTTTGTTTAGGTTGATTTACAGACTGAATATCAGGTAATTGAATACCTAACATGTTTGCAAGTTGATTGATATCAAAATTTGCAGCTTGACCTGTTGGAACACCTGAAGGCTGTCTTAAACTTTCAGGTATTGCTATTGGGATATTATTAAAAATGGGATTATTTACATTTTGGTATATGTTATCCATTTTATAAATATAACCATGATAAAGATTGTGTGAATTTTGATTTTGAGTTCTTGGGGTAATTTCTACGGCATCTTCAAGCCTATCCATTTTTTCTATATTATGATATTTTTTTAAATGCGTTAAACTATAATCTCTATTTACACTATATACTTTGTTATTATCTAATGTAGTATTTGTTGCATATGTTCTTCCAGGCTGATTCTCAATATTTGATACAAAGACATAATCTTTTGGATTACCGTAATTTTTGATATTCATTGTATTGATTTCTTCATTGGTATACCCTTCTCTTTTCAAAATATTTCCTGTTCCGTAGGCATTAAATGTGGTTGCTTGAACTCCTGTTCTGGCAGATTCTATTTGAGCCATACTTCCACCTAAAGAGTGCCCTGTTACTTCAATATTAACATTTTTATCTTTATACATAGATTGTGCTTTTAAAAATAAATTATGTGCATCTTCTTGTTGTTTGGGACTATATCCAACACCCATAGGTATATCTGAATTTAAAAAATCTTTTGTTTGATTTGTCCCTTTATAAACTACAACAATATTATTACCTTTTTGGTAAATTTGCCCTTCGAAACCATTTTTGGTTTCAGGTTCTTTATAAACCATTTGCCAACCATCTAATTTTATTGGGCTATCCAAATGGTAAGAGTTGTATGATAAAATTTCTTTTTCTGTATCTATTATATTGCTTGAATATTTCATTTGTTTTTCCTTTCTGTTTATTTTACTATTACTACGATGAAATTTATTGATAATTTAAAAAATAAAATTGGAATGATTATGATTGCTATTTGCGGATGGGTATATATTTATATATTTGCAAATACAATCATTAATAATTCCGAATACCAAAATGGAGAAGCATTTGGACTAATTTTTATTTTTAACATAATAGAGTGTATTATTTTTATCTCATTTATGATTTGGCTCATTGAAATAATCGCAAATCATAAAATTAAAAATGAATTAATAAATAACAATAGCGCATTTTTTATATTTTGGCTTATAGGTATATTAGCATCTCTAGTATTTCATATAATACTAGTGTATGAACTTATATATAATTTCTTATTATGAATTATATCTTTCATTTGAGTTTCCTTTCTATTTGTTTTACTATTACTACGATGAAATTTATTGAGTATTTAAAACACAAATTTGCATTCCACCTATTTTCAATATTTGGTTGGTTTCTTTTATATGAACTCTACCAAATCTCCCAAATCGATGGAGGTGGTATTGCTATTATGTTATTAATACCAATATGGGGAATAATTTTATTTGTGCTGTCAATAATTTTGTTAATTGAACATATTGCAAACCACAACATAAGTAATTTATTTATAATAAATAATAAAATATATAATGTAATTTGGTTTTTGGGATTAATTATATCAATGCTATTTACCATATTAATTATATATGGGATATTATCAATCGTATTGAAACTATACTGATTTCAAGTTTTCTCATATGCCTATTTTACCAATATAATTTTAATTTTTTTAACTTTTTACATAGCTATTTCCCTCCTATATTTCGGCTTGTGTTGGCTTTACCAAAATCTAAATAAATCCGGTTAAATCTAATCAGAGATGCAAAATGGGTAAATGAGTGGTTTATTCTATTATACCATTTGTGCTGTCTTTTCTCCAAGCATAAATCAAATTATAATTGTTTTTGCTAAAACCCTCACCATTACACAATTAAACCCGACTAACAAAAGTTAATCGGGTTTAATTCGGAAAAGGTGGGATTTGTGTCACTTCGCTCGCCATCGACGTGACTACGCGTCTTGCTTTTAGTTGCAAGTGTGCAACAAAGCAAGACGGCTCCGCACTTGGCTCGCTAAGCCTCGCATTAAACGCCACCGCCTCCACTTCCAACGCCGCCACCGTCGTGTCGCCGTTTCAGTGTCGGACTTTCGCTACCGCTCATGGCTCTGCTCGGCTTGTTCAACCCACAAAATGGTGGATTCGCATCCTCACCCTAACAATATTAAAACGAGAATAACAAAAGTCATTCTCGTTTTAATTCGGAAAAGGTGGGATTTTTCTTGTGTCGCTCGCAGTAAACGGCATTACAGGTCACGACACTTGTCGTGCCCTTCCAGCCTCTGCTCGCTCCCCGCTGAACCCACAGAAGGTTGATTAAAACCCTCACGCTTTACAATATTAAAGCCCGATTACCAAAGGCAATCGGACTTTAATTCGGAAAAGGTGGGATTTGAACCCACGGTGCAGGTAACCCCACACAACACCTTAGCAGGGTGCCGCCTTAAGCCTCTCGGCCACTTTTCCAACCGGCGCAACCTTTACCAAGATTACATTTACCATATTATCACAAACCTTTTTTTTTGAAAAGCCTTTAAAAAAAACTTTTTGTCCTGTATAATAATTTTGTAAATATTATCGGGGTATAACCCCTCACCCATTTTTCTGATATTTGAACTTTGTTCTCATATCGAAAAATTACCTTCTCCCGCAAGGGGCGAGGATAAACGCAAAGAAAGGCTTATATAATGATTCAGATGAAAGTTATGGGCATTGCCCTTGATACAAGAACAGGTTCACCGATTGTAGTTTTACACGACAAAGAAAATCGCCGTGCGCTCCCGATTTGGATAGGTTCTGCGGAAGCAAGTTCTATCATCAGAAAAATCGAAAACCTGTCTGTTTCACGCCCCATGACTCACGACCTGATTATATCAATGGTCGAAAAAACAGGCTACAAAATTTCCAAAGTCGAAATCAACGATGTTGAAAAAGAAACCTATTATGCAATAATTTATCTTGAAAACGAAAAAGATGAAACCGTTGAAATTGATGCACGCCCGTCTGATGCGATAGCAGTCGCAATAAGAGTCGATGCACCGATTTTTGTAAGCGCAAAAGTTCTTTCTGCTGGCTCTGTTTCAACCGACAGTGCAAAAGATGCTCAGGAAGCAGAAGAATTTAAAAACTTTATTCAGGACATCAAACCGTCCGATTTTTCAAAACTTTTAAAAGACTCTGACCACCACGAAAGCGAACAGTAATTTACTTTTTCCTGTTTACCCAGTTTTCTAAAACTTTCAGAGGAGAACGGGTTAAGGCTAAAGCCCATTGCGGAACGGTCTTTGTGATAACCGAACCTGCGCCTACATTTGCGCCCTGTTCAACCGTTACGGGTGCTACAAGAACCGTGTTTGAACCGATTTTTACATCGTCTTTCAATACCGTCTTTGATTTTGTTTTTGAAATCGGGTCATAATTAGCGGTAATCGTTCCCGCGCCGATGTTTACCCTTTCGCCGAGTTCACTGTCCCCGATATAAGCAAGATGTCCGACATTCGTGTTTGAAGAAATTTTTGATTTTTTAACCTCAACAAAATTGCCAACCTTTACATTATCAGCAATTTCCGCTCCTCCTCTTAAATGCGCGCAAGGTCCGATTTTGCATGATTTTCCGATAATATTTTTCCCTTCAATATAAGTAAACGGGTAAATAATGGTGTCTTGTCCGATTTTTGTATCTTCGCTAATCCATGTTGAACCAGGATCAACAACCGTAACACCCTCATCCATCAGTTTTTCAAGCGTTCTTTTGTTCATAATTTTTGTCGCCGTTGCAAGATTTGAGCGTGAATTTATGCCGTAAATCTCGTCACTGTCATCTAAAATATATGCGTTAACATTGAGATTTTGTGCCTTACCCCACGAAATTATGTCAGTGAGATAATATTCGCCCTGAGCATTGTTTGTTTTTAATTGCGAAAATGCACCTTTGATTTTGCCCCAATTTAAGCAATAAATCCCTGCGTTAACCTCTTTTACGGCTTTTTGTTCAGCGGTTGCATCTTTTTCTTCAACAATGCATTTTAAAGAATTATCATTTTCTCTTATAATTCTGCCGTAATTTGTCGGATTATCAAAAATTGTACTCATAACGGTCAAATCAGAGTTGTTTGAACTATGAAATTCTACAAATTTTTTCAGAGTTTCTTCTTTTATAAGCGGAGTATCACCGCAAAGAATTAAAACCAGACCGTCATAGTTTTCAAGGTTTGGGCAAACCATAGAAACCGCATGCCCCGTGCCGAGTTGAGGACTTTGCAAAACGGTTTTTGCGTTGTCATAATTCTCATTCACAAATTTTTCTACCTCCTCGGCGTGATGTCCGACGATTACAAACTGTTCGCTTGTAAGATTTTTGACATTATCTATGACATAACCAAGCAAAGTTTTGCCCAAGATTTCGTGCAGAACCTTCGGAGTAGTTTCCGATTTCATTCTTGTTCCCTTGCCTGCCGCTAAAATAACCGCTTTTATATCCATATCTTCCCTCATTTCTATTCTATGAATTTATTATATCAAAAAAATCTGCCCTGAAACAAAGGACAGATTTTTTAAGATTACTCATACTCTTTAACGATATCTTGTGTTAGTTTATCAATTTTTTTCTCTGCTTTAGCAATTATATCTTCGACATCTGCGCCAATTATATCAAGTTCTTCGGCTTTTATGTATTCAATATCTTTTATTCCGTGGAATTTGTGAGCAAGTTCTTTTATATAGCCGTAACCAAATTCATCTGATACAATTTTACCGCCGGAAGTCGTTATATAGACAAGTTTTTTTGCACTGCAAAGTCCGACAGGGTGTCCGTCATCATTGTACATAAAGGTTATCCCGACAACATTAATTGCTTCAATATAGGTTTTTAAAGTTGCAGGGAAAGACAAATCCCAATAAGGTGCGCTGATTACTATCATATCTGCCGATGCGTATTCTTTTGCGTAGTGAAAAATCGGTTCATCAAAATTTTGCTCCTGAGCCAACCTTGTACGGTGTTCCAAGGATTCTCTGCTTAATGGCGGAATACACTCATTTGCCAAATATAATTCTTTGACGTTTGCATTTAATCCTTCTATCCCTTTAAAAAAGTGGTGTGCAAGCCTTTTTGTGCGTGAATCGGGACGGACAGATGCGTCAATATACAAAATATTCATAAAATTTCCTTTCTTTTTAAATAACAAAAGAATTATAAAATATCCAACGGGTCAACATCAACAGTCATTCGTATATCTTTCGGGGCATTTATTTTGTTTAAGAAACTTGAAACAAACTGATGTCCTTTATCCTCTAATTTATTTTTAATAAGTATCTGAAACCGCCACTGACTGTTTATACGCTCGATTACACATGGCGTAGGTCCAAGAATATCAAGCCTTTCGCCAAACCCGAATTTGTCAACCATTGTGCGAAGCCTCAAGGCGACCTCCTGTGCCGATTTTTCCGCCCTGAATTTATTTTGGCTTGACATAATTATTCTGATTATTTGGCTGAACGGCGGATAGTCAAAATCTTCTCTTGAAACGATTTCTTTTTTGTAAAAATCCGCATAGTTTTGGGATTTTGCACTTTCAAGCGCATAAAATTCGGGGTTATAAGTCTGGAAAAATACTCTGCCTTTAAATTCACCTCTTCCTGCACGTCCCGCAACCTGAGTTAAGAGTTGGAAACCACGCTCTGATGCTCTATAATCGGGCAAATTAAAACTTGCATCGGCACTGATTACCCCGACAAGCGTAACATTCGGGTTATCAAGCCCTTTTGCTATCATCTGTGTTCCGACAAGAATATCAATGTCACCTTTTTGGAATTTGTCTAAAAGCCTTACATGTTCGCCTTTTCGCACAAGAACATCACTGTCGATTCGTGCAATATTATACCCTTGGAAAATTTCACTTATATATTCTTCAATTTTCTGAGTGCCTGTTCCTGAGTTCTTTAAGCCTTCAAATCCGCAATTCGGGCATTTGTCGGGGAAATACTGTGCGTGGTTGCAGTAGTGGCATTTTAGCATGTTGTCTTTTGAGTGCCAAATCATCGGGATAGCGCAATTCGGACATTCAATAACATGACCGCACGCCTGACACTGGGTATAAGTCGAATATCCTCTGCGGTTAATGAGCAAAATTACCTGTTGTTTCTTATCTAATGTTTCTTTAATTGCCTCAATCAACGGCAGAGAAATCAAATGTTTGTATGCAGCCTGTCCGTATTCCTGCATGTTTATGACGGTAACGGGTGCAATTTTTGCATCGTTGTAGCGTTTCAGCATTTGATACAAATGGTTTGAATTGACCGCATAATAGTAACTTGAAATATCGGGAGTTGCCGAACCCAAAATGAGCGGACAGTTATTAAACTGCGCAAGTTTTTTTGCAACAAGTCTTGCGTCATATCTCGGAGCAGGCGAAGTTTGTTTGTATGCACCTTCATGCTCCTCATCAATAATTATCAGACCTATGTTTTGAATCGGTGCAAATACGGCGCTTCTTGCACCTGCAAGTATTTTAATTTCGTTTTTATAAAGTTTTTGCCAAACATCATAACGTTCGCCCTCTGATATACTTGAATGCCAGATAGCAACATCTTTTGTCCCGAATTTTCGTGCAAGGCGTTTGGTCAGTTGAGATGCCAAAGCAATTTCAGGGGCTAAAAATAAGACATTTTTGCCTGATTTAATGGTGTCATCTATGAGTTTGAAATAAACCTCTGTTTTTCCGCTTGCCGTAACACCATGAACAAGTATTGCCGGATTTGTTTCTTCTTTAATTTGTTTCGCTATCCCGTTATAAACCTCATTTTGAAGTTCGGACAGTTCATTCAGAGGTTCAGTTTTATCAATATTTAAAATATCCAGAGGGTTGCGGTAAATTTCTTCTTCGCAAATTCGCACGCACCCCAAAGCCTCAAGTTTTTTGACCGTCGCTCTTGTAGTTTTAGCAAGTTTTTCAAAAGATACAAGAGGCATTTTGCCTTTGTCTTTTAAAACTTCAAGCACCTGAAGCTGTCTTTTTGTTGCACCGAAATCTCTCACATATTCTATAGAAAGTTCGGTCTTTAAAGATTTTTCAATTAATTTTAGCGGAATAGCGGTGTTTAAAACAGTAATCAAATCAGTGCAATAATAATTTGCAACCCACTCTAAGAGTTTTAAATATTCGGCAGAAAAAAGGGGGGTATCTTCAAGAATTTTTGTAATCGGTTTTGCATTAATCTCAGGCGGTAAATAGTCGCTAAACCCGACGCAGAAAGCGTTTATCATTCCCTGTCTGCCAAAAGGAACAAGTAATGCCTGACCAATTTTGATTTTGTTTTGAAAATGTACAGGAATTTCGTAACTAAATGTGCGAACTCCCATTGCCTTGATATTTACAAGACAAACGGCATACCTGTGAGTTTCGGTGCCTGATTTATCTGCACCGTTTTCATTTTTCTCCTCACGTTTTTTCAAGGTCAGTTTTTGCTCAAATAATTTGTTTTGAATAACATCGTTCATAATTATAATTTATAACAAAAAGTTGAAATTTTGAAGATTCTGAAACAAGTTCAGAATGACAAAATCCCAACTTTAAGCAATACTTTTATAAAACTTACTCCGCTTCAGCCATGAGTTCTTGTTTTGCTTCTTCGATGGCTTCTGTTAAAAGGTCTAACTGTTCAGCAGTGAAAGTTACGCCCTTTTTGGTCGGAATCCATGTTGCTCCGCCGTCATTTGTAAAAAATATTCTCATATTTAGATAATTTGTTCCTTTGTATTCGCTCAAAGAAATTTGTAATTGTTCTGTTTCGGAACGTTCAATCGTTGCCAAAATTTTTCCGTCTGCCATTATTTTTCTCCTTCTTATAAATGTATGAAATTATTATAACACTAAAATTAAAGTTTCCCCTAACCCTTAATCATTTTTTCCAAAAGGCTGTCGTTTTTCTGAAATGTAAAACTTGAGTTTGCAGTTTGTTCGGATGCAGGTTCAGCCTTAACCTGTGCGCCTTTTGGTGCAACTTCGTAAGTTTTAATCGAACGTTTACCCGTTAATCTCTGCATAAAGTTATAATATTTTTTCGTAAATCCTGTTGAATTATTTTGTTTTGTTTCAATGTCGATAAGTTCATCTCTTGTATGCGGTTTTACAGGAATACCGACCGAACTTCTTGTCAAAATTTCACCCAAAGTTGTGTCTGCCAGAGTTACCCAACTCATTCCCAAAAGTGATGCATTATAAGAGTTTCTAAATGTTGAATTAAACAAATCGATTAACAAGGTCTGATAGAATAATCTTGAGCCTTCCTGTACAAATCTTTCTTTGAATTTTGTATTTGCGCCGTCTTTATCGTTACCGTTTGATTTGAGCATAACCATGTTGTAGTTATCAGTCATTAAGAACCAAATTGTCGCAACTGATGCGGCGGTTTTTGCAAGATTTGAAAGTTCCGCATTTGAAACATTTGACATCGAATCACGATTGAATGCGTTCGTCATATTGATTTTTATGAAGTCTTCAAATTGCTCTGCGCTCATTTTACCCGATGCAAATTCTTCCGCTTTCTTGCTGATTTTTCCAAAACTTGTTGCTAAAGCGTCAATATCTCTCGGCATAGATTTCGGTTTTGCTTTTCTGAACAGGTTGCCGATTTTCTCATCAATCATCCAATAAGGAAGCGTTACCGTATTCCACATAAACTTGAACGGTGCAATAACAAAGTTTACAAACGGTTTAACGGAAACTTCTTTGCCAAAAACCTTAAATATCTTATCTCTTGTACCTAAATCAAGATAATCGGTACCTTCTTTAATTGCAGATTTGCCGACTTTTTCATACTGGTCTGCAAGTTCTTTGTAGCCGTTCTTTCTCAAAACACTTATTGTTGCATCAAATTTTTCCGGTGCAACGTGGTATGCCGTGCTTGTAATATTTTTGTAGAACTGTGTAAACGGTCTGTATATAACCTTATCTTCAAAGGTTTTAACCGCAGTATCCAAAGATAATTTTTCTTTATTAACCCCAAGTTTTGCTAATTTTTCAGAGTCCATATTTTCAAAGAATTTCAGTGCGGATTTTTTAATCGCAGGAATATTTTTGAACCCTTTTATTGCATATCCGATTGCAAGAACGCCTGCTGATGCTTTCATCAATGTATCGAATGATAAAAGCGGTTTTTGCTGTTCTTTTGTTTTGTCCTCTTTTTTATCGGGATTTCCCGTTGAAGAAACCTGAGCCTGCGGATTTTGCTCCTGCGGTTTGATTTTTGCTTCCGGAGCATTTTCTCTTTCGTTGATTTTTCTTGCCTGTTCGGGGGTTAATCTTGTAATGTGTTTTCCGTTAGACAAACGTGAGAACATTTCCGTTACAAGCACCGTTATACCTGTTGTTAAGACGATTCCGAATTTTGATTTGTTAATAAATTTCTGGAATGCGCCCATTGTAATGAGTGTCAAGTATCCGCTTGTCAAAATTCTGCTTGTTTCTTGTTTGAACCTTGTTTTCCGTTCTTTTTCGGCGGATTTCGGATCATCATCCATCATTCTTGAAAGGTTGTAAGCATCATTTGCAAGGAAAACTGCAGGCGGCAGTCCTGAAACAAGTCTGTTCAATGCTCTTTCGTGTTTTGTATCGTAGTTGCCTGTTTTGTAATCAAACGGTTTTGTGATAGTCTGAAAAACACTTGAACCCATGTTCTTTTCTACATTTGCCTTAATTTCTTCAAGTGCTTTGGCGTCAGGTTCAATTCCGTGAAGTTTTTTATAACCCTCTATTGCATCTTTCAGTTTGTTTTCTCTGTAAGTAATCAGACCGACAAGAGAGTTTACTTTTTTGTCAATCTTAGAACGCTGTCTGATATTTTTGAACATCGGGCGTTTAAGAGTTTCTTTAGACCAGTTTTTGAGTCCCGGAACTTTTCCTGCCATTTCGACAAGGCCGTTTAAAATATCCCCGGGCAAAATTTTGAACGGATACAAAATACCATCCCATGCAAGATGCGGGATGGTCTTTTTGCGGATAGTGATAGTATCGCCGTCCATTGAAATCATTTTGTTTGTTCTTTTGCGGTGAACAATGGTGACGTTTTGTAAGAGTTCTTCGCCCATGTCACCTAAGTATTTTCTTGAGAACTCTAAAAATTCTTTTTTGCTGTATGTTTTTTCAAGCGGTTTATATAATTTGGGGATAAAAGAAAGACCTTCGAAACTTACATCATGATGACTGTTGTTCAAAGGTCTTAAATTAACTTGATTATTTTGCGGATAGGAATTCCCGATGCTGACAGGAGTGCCGATTTTTGAGGATAAATATCCCGTATGTTCACGCTTGTCTGCTATTCGGAATTTTGTTACGCTACCCGCTAACATTTTTTTTCCTTCCCATCTTTTGGTATTCTTGCTCATTTTAAAACAAAAAGCAAGATTTTTTTGCGTAAACTTTACATGTATTTACATTAATATTTTATTAAGTGAACTGCAAAAAGACTTTTATAATATTATAAGACAATTTTGCCGTATTTACTTTTATTATTTGCTGTACAGAATGCCGGATTATATGATATTATAATGAAATATGGGGCGAAAACTGAGTATTGTGATTCCTTGTCTGAATGAAGAAAAGACCATTGGAATTTGTATAGAAAAATCTTATAAGGTATTAAACGAACTGGGTTTGGACGGTGAAATCATAATTAGCGACAACGGTTCTGAGGATAATTCCGTCAGCATAGCACGAAATCTCGGAGCAAAAGTGGTGCATTGCAAAGAAAAAGGTTACGGTAATGCATTGCGTTTCGGGTTTGAATATGCGCAGGGTGATTATGTTTTGATATGCGATGCGGATAATACTTATGATTTATCCGAAATTCCTCTCCTGTGTGATAAATTAACCCCTTCAACCGGCATGGTTATCGGTTCAAGGCTGAGAGGAAATATTGAAAAAGGCGCAATGCCGTTTTTGCACAGGTATTTCGGCACTCCGGCTCTTACGGTTTTGCTTAATATTTTATACGGTACACGCATTAGTGATATTATGTGCGGTATGAGAATTATGAAAAAAGATTTTCTTGATGAAATAAATTTTAAAACCAGCGGAATGGAATTTGCATCAGAACTTTTGGTTGAATTTGCCAAACACAAATTCAAAATAGAAGAAGTTAATATATCTCTTAAAAATGGAGTAAAGGGCAGAAAATCGCACTTAAATACATGGAAAGACGGTTGGCGTCATCTTTGTTATATTATCGGAGAGAGGTTTGTTTAATGAGCAAATTCAAAGAAAATTTACCGGCATTAATCGTATGCTTGTTACTTAGTTTAATTTTGGCATTGGTTTTATTTTTGCATGCGACTTGGGATTTTTATACTTTTCATCATTATAACGGCTGGGCGTTTTTAAATAATCGCTATGATATTGATGTAATGCCGACACTTTTCAGGACATATTTTAATCCTATTGTTGATGCTTTTTCATATTGGATGCTGAACAAACTTAATTTTTCGGCAATATTGTATGCTGTAATTGATAATTTGTGGTATTGTGCGTTTATTTTTATTTCTTATCTGATATTCAAAAATGTTTTTGGTTTTAAAACAAAAGAGAACCGCCTCTTGGTTGCAAGTTGTTTTTTATTAACTGTTTTTTCGCCGATATTGCTTCAGAGCCACAGATTATGGTGCGCTATGCCTCAAAATGTTCTTGCGCTTTTATCAATGTATTTATTTATTAAAGTTATTGTAAAAAAAGAATCTTCAAAGAATATTGCTTTGATTTTGTCCGCTTTTTTATTAGGGCTTGCAACGGGATTAAAATATACATTTGTATCATTTATCCCTGCGTGGATAATATGTTTTATCGTAAACTTTAAATCCGATAAAAAGTTTTTGGGTTCATTTTTTATAATGATTTTGTCAATGTTTTGCGGATTTATGCTCGGCGGCGGATGGCTCATGTGTTATTTGTTCAATAAGTTCCACAATCCTGTATATCCGTATTTTAACAATATTTTTAACCCCGAAGATGACAGTGTTAATCCGATATTTAAGCAGGATTTTTACCATCTTAAACCTAAAAATTTACTTCAGTTTATTTTTTATCCGTTAATGAATTCAAGGATTTTCGAGAATATAGGACTGGAGTTAAAATGGTTTGATTTAAAAGTTCCGCTTGCCTTTATATCTCTGATATTATATTTCATTACGGCTAAAATTAAGAATGTCAGGAATTATTTGAGTGAAATTATTGATCCCAGAGTTTTTAATTTGGTAATAATTTATACTGTAACTGCGTGGATAATAAATCTGGCATTATTTGGGGTAATCAGGTATCTTATGATTTTGATACCGCTTGCGGTAATTATTGTTGCGGTAGTCTGCGGTTTATTTTTAAAAATTACGGATGTAGAGGAAAAATTACCAAGCATATTTGTAACCGGACTTATAATATTAACTTCTTTTTATGCAATTAATTTTTCAAAATTATTCGGCTTTGCATATTTATTATACGTTATGTTTTGGGGGGTATCCTTATTTATATTTTCTTTTTATACAAAAATGTGGGAAAATATCAAATCCAAGGGCTTTATTGTTTCTATGTTTCTGATATTTACGGTTTCACTCGGAACTTATGTTTTTCCGTTTACTGCAATAAATTTTTTCTACAGTGAAAATCCGAGTGTTTTGAATGTGGAGAATTTAGGTATAGAAGATGATGCGGTTGTATTTATGCCAATAACTTCAACATTTATTGTTCCTTCGCAAAATCCGAAGGCACAGTATGTAGGACTGACAATTCCTGCAAGTTATTTTGAAAATTATAAATATACAAATGATATGGCTAACTTTATATTTTATGATAAAAAACTTGAAAAAATTACCGAAAAATTAATCAGAGAAAAAAATAATGTGTATTTTTTATGCAGGAATAATGATACGGATTTGGGTATTTATCGGAATTATCTAAGTTACTATGTAAAACATGAGGTACAGTATAATATGTCAGAAAATTGCAGAAAAGTTATATACACCGTAGACGGCTATTATTCAAATACGAATCAATATGTTATTTGTAAAATAAAATAGTTATCAGAGATATAAAGATATGTAAATTTTTCTTTGAAAGGTAAAAGATTTCTAATCTTTGAGCCGATAAACAACATGGTATATTGCGAAAAAAGGGCAGAAAATCATGGGAATGTCGGCATCTCAAGCAAGATTTTTAAGTCTGACGGCAAGGAAAAACAATGTTGAATTTCACGGACAGCAGATAAATCAACAAAGAACGACCTTGTCAAACGAGTCTGCCAATTATTACAGTGAATTATGCAATTTAAGTGTACCTATCCCTCCGTCTATTGATGATTATACAAATATCACTTATACGTTTGATGACGGAGCAGTCAAAAATACCTTGATTTCTTTGTATCCGGACAGAAAAGGCGGAGCAAGAAACAAATATATTGTAAATTATACCGAATCGTGGAAAGACGATTACGCAATAGTACCGGTTCATTCAAGTATGGTGGAAACAGATAATCCTTCAAATCCGACAAGATATTCCATCGGAAATCAGGTTTTGAGGGTTGCAGGACAGGCGCCTGCTGCTGCGAACGAGGATGTTTATTATTCGTCTTTAAGTGAAGAACAGCGCACAGCCTTATTGGAAAACGAAAAAGTTTTATTGCAAATGGCTCAGGAAAAAACTGCTGATAGCGGTAATTTCTTCATCAGATATGTTCAAAACACTACAACCGGCAATTATGAGCCGTATTTGTACGCAGAAAGCGAATTAAAGCAGGGTAACAAATATAATAACAAGAATTTGGCATCAATTCCTTGCTACACGCTTGGCGAAACCACTCAAACAAGAGAAGTTTTAAATAAGTCCGCACTTCTTGAACAGGATGCTTCGGGCAGATATGTCGCCATTACTATTGATTTGGGTACAGCCATGAGAGATATTTACAGAGATAACACGGACGAAATAAATGCATATTATGATACTCACACTCCGCCTAACCCTGATGATTATAAAAAGAATGGTTTGGTTCCCGTGTTAAAAAATAATCAGGCAGATATTGACGGATATTGGCTTAATACTCCGGAGCCGGTACAAGAAGATTATACAAAGCCGGGAGTAGATTATGTTCCGAAAAATAATCAGGACGAAATTGATGAATATTGGGCTACTCACCTTGAACCGAAACAGGAAGATTTTACAAAACCCGGAATAGATTATGTTCCTGCCAGCAATCAGGAAGAAGTAGATGAATATATTGCAACTCATCCTGAACCAAAAATTGATGATTATACACACTATATTCACGATACAACTTTATCAAACATATTTACTTCTGCAACTGCCGGCGGAAACGGTTGTTATGACCACGTTATGAATCCGTCTTATGAAGACAGAAGCGGTTGTTATAAACACGTTATTGCCCACTTGATTGATTTGGAAATAGGTGAGGACCACGATGACTTGTATGGTCCGCATGACAGAATAGGTGCAAACCCTGCTGCTTATCCAAAATCAGGTATTGCAACTTCTGTTCCCGGCTTAACTATTACGATACAAAGTACTGATGTAACAGTAAGTAATATTAGTATTCAGGGCAAAACAGAATCAATGGTACAGGTTTCCGATGCTTTAAGAGATGGTTATACTCCGTCAGGCGCAACTACAAGTGTTATGCTTATGGCGGGTGACGTTACCGCTGATGCAAGTTCACCAGAAGCTACAAAATTACTCAGTGATTATTATATCAAAGATGGCGGTGGTACGGTAAAACAAAAATTGATGAGTAATTACTGCCTTGATGCAAGCGGAGACGTTACCAAAAAAACTTTAAGACAAAAAGCAATTGACTTATTCTATCTTTGCGACCATCTTGAGGAATTAGGTGCAACTATCGATGGTGATTTGGTTCCTGCGGTACAAGCCTTCCAAAACGATATGTCTGATTTTACGGTAGTTTATAATGAGCAGTTTGAACACGACCATGAAGAATGGGTTACAAACACTACTGTTCACGAATGGACAGAGGAAGTACCTATTACAGTACCTGATGAAGAAGCTTTTCTGATTGCTTATCAGGAATGGTTAAACGGTGCGCCGGAATATAGAGAATGGAATGATGAAATTCCGATTACGGTGCCTGATGTTGAAGCATATACTATCGCACACAATAATTGGCTAAACGGTGCGCCGGAATATAGAGAATGGTATGAAGACGAACCGGGCATAGTTCCCGATGAAGATGCGTACAATGCGGCATTAGAAGCCTTTAAAAACGGTGCGCCGAAATACAGAAGTTGGACTGAACAGGAAGAAGTTGAACTTGGAACAAGAAGTTACAAATTGACGGCAACTACAACAACTGATGAAGATGCCTATAACAACGCTATGAATCAGTACTACTATAATCAACAGCAATATGAACACAAAATTCAGGAAATAAATTCAAAAATAGAAATTATTCAACAGCAGGATAAGAATTTGGAGTTGAAACTCAAGCAACTTGATACCGAAGAAAACGCTATTTCAACCGAAATTGATGCTGTTAAAAAAGTTATTTCCAAAAACGTCGAATCTTCATTTAAAACATTTAATGCTTAGAATATAATTGAACGGAAAAGTTACGGTTGTTTCCCCAAACAGTATTCAGGACGAACATTTTGGCGATGTTTATGAGGTTTATATAGAGCCCCAAAACACAACATTGATGCTTGAGGGTAAAGAGCAGACCATAAAATACGGTATGACAACAACAAATGAGATTAAAATCGGAAAAAGAAGAATTATAGAATTC
>Ga0256405_10003783_pt1 | contig 30353 bp, 46 predicted proteins | sample RumenRJG_02DNA_FD_189096 | JGI IMG/M metagenome (GOLD analysis project Ga0256405, IMG submission 189096) | Bovine rumen microbial communities from Lethbridge, Alberta, Canada - RJG_02 | ecosystem: Host-associated > Mammals > Digestive system > Stomach > Rumen | place: Canada: Alberta...
CAAGACTCCGGAGATTTTTGGAAAATCTCACGTGAAAGGGGTAAAGGGTATCAATAATATCACATAAAAATATGTGAAAATGACGGATTTACTTAATGAAGAAAAATTTTTGCTGAAAAATTAAATGCATTGAAAAACGACTGAAAAACAGTAAAAAATTTTCATAAAAAAAATCAAAAAATGACATATTTGGATAGCAAAAAAGGTGGTGAGAAGGTTGACACAGAAAGATATACGAGATTCGCTGATGCAGCAGTTGAAACTGCAACATAAGACATCAAAATTTTATGAGGACTTAGTAAACGACTATATGTATTACTACAAGCTCAAGAAAGACTTGATAAAAGATATCAAGGAAAATGGAATCCGATACAAAACCGTAAATGGAAATGGAATTGAAACCGACAAGGCAAATGAGTCTGTGATTAATCTTCAAAAAACTACTACCATAATGCTCAAGATACTTTCAGATCTGCACCTGAAAGAACCTGTCGAGGACAATACTGTCGTAGATGATTACCTGTAAAGAGATTGATTACTATCTCGAATATGTCAAAGTTCATCCGAAATGGATAAATAAAGAACGCAGGCTCTTAATCAAAAACATTGTCAAACCTTTACTTAAAAAGAAAGACATCATCTTTGACGAAACGACATATTACAACTGTATAAAATACTGTGAAAACAATTATTATCAGCTATTTCCCTACCAAAAGTTTATATATGCATTTGCATTCATGTATTGGAAAGATACGCACATGCCAGTATTCTCAAAATTTTTTATTATGATGGGAAGAGGGAATGGAAAAGACGGTTTCATAGTTCCTTTGGCAAATTTTTTTCAGACTCCGCTTTACGGAATAATGAATTACCACATAGAGCTTGTAGCGAACAGCGAATTACAGATAAAAGACACATACGAAGTTGCCTACAACGTAATGACGAGACCAAAATTTAAAGGCAAATTCAAGGTTACAAAAAAAGAAATCAGAAACATAACGACAAATTCCATACTCAGATACAATACCTCGAATGCTGATACAAAAGATGGAAAAGCTCCCGGCTGTCTGATATTTAACGAATTTCACGCATACGAAAACTACGACAGAATCAATGTATTTGAATCCGGAAGAGGAAAAGTAGAGCATGGAAGGGAATTTATCATTACAACACAGGGATATGTAAGAGATGGCCCGTTAGACGATACACTGTCAGCGTGTCGGAACATCCTTGAAAGTGGCGATAATCCTTTGGGATACTTCCCATTTATCTGCTGTATTGACAGCGAAAAAGAAGTAGATGATCCTGAAAGCTGGCATAAGCCTAATCCTTCGATGGAATATATGCCGGTGCTTGCTTACCAGATAGAGATGGATTACAAAGAGATGTTACTTCTTCCGAATAAGCGTCCTGAGTTTGTCACAAAAAGAATGAATCTTCCGCAAAGAAACGAAGAACAGACAGTGACATCATGGAACAATATATTAAGATGCTGCTATTCCGATGTTGAGAAAAAAATCCAGAGGGAAACAGAAGACACAAAAGGTCAGCTGGCAGTAATCGGAATCGACTATGCAGACATCAGAGACTTTGCATCAGCAGGCATTCTTACGATTGATTCGAATGGCAACTACATATGGCGGCAGCATACATGGATATGTGCCGAATCACCATTTCTAAAAAATATAAAATTCCCAATTGATAATGCAGGATTGCCGGAGTTCATGGACTTTGAGGTTGTAGAAGGACCAGTCATACCAATTTCAATGATAGTCGACTGGTGCGAAGTAAAAATGACAGAATATGATGTTCAAAAAATTGCAATGGATACGTATCGGTATACATTATTTAAAAAAGAATTTGAAGAAAGAGGAATAAGTATTGAGGATAAGAAAAATCCGGAAGGACTGGTAAGACTGATAAGAAAAATCGGTTCGGTCACAGGAATTATAGCGCCGACGATAGAAAAGTTATTCAGCGAAGGGAAAATTGACTATGGATTGTCATCGATAATGAGATGGTACACGAATAATACATCAGTGTCTACTGATAAGTTCGGAAACAAAACATTTGGAAAAATAGAGCCGAAGTTAAGAAAAAACGATGGATTCATGGCATTACTTGTTGCAATGTACTGTTCCGATGAATTAGAAGAAAATATTGTATACATTTAAGGAGGTGGGAAAAGTGTTTGACTTTTTATTTAGAAATAACAACGAAGTTGAAACCTATATGGAATTAATTAATTCGAATTCTGAAAAAATAAATCTGTACAACGCTGCAATATCTAAAGCACAGGATATGATTGCAAAGGCGATATCGAAAAGCGAAATAATTCTTTCTGACGGAAAGAACAGACTGTATAACGAAAACTACTACAGACTCAATATTAGACCAAACGATAATGAGACGGGTACAGACTTCTGGTTCAGGGTTGTAAAGAGACTTTTGACGATGGGAAAATGCTATATTTGTACAATACAGGGAAAATACTTCATTGTAAATTCATGTTCGGAAAATGACACAATTCTCAAACCTCGAAAATACACAGACATCTACATCAGTTTAGACGGAATTAATATAAAACTGAACAAGAGAATAGATGCCGACGATATGATAGTACTTAAATGGCACAGCATCAAAACACAAAAATTATATCAAAAATTAACAAAACTGTACGACGATACGCTATCTGCAGTAAATGCTATTGAAAAAGTTATGAATAATCCGAGATTCAAGCTGAAAATTGATGCAAAAACAGCATTTAGGAAACAGCAGAATGATGGAACGTCAAAAGTTGTAACGAGAGAAGAGTATATCAATACACTAAAAGAGAAACTTGTATCAAATGATTTAACAATTATAAGCCAATCAGAAGGAATTGAACTTGACTACTTTGAGGTAAAGGGAACTGCTAAATCGGACGATATATCAAAGATTGCAAAAGAAATCAGCAGTGAATGTGCAAGAGCATTCGATATTCCTGAATCAGTATTTTTTGGAAATATAACAGAGAAATCTGACGCTACAAATGAATTTATCACATATGCAGTAAGTCCGGTGGCAGAAGTAATCAACGACAGTCTCAATGCGAAACTTGTAGGTGCCGAAGACTATATCAAAGGCGAAAGAATCCATGTATGGTTGTCAAGATTTAAACATGTTGATGTAATTGACAGTGCGGCAAATCTTGAAAAACTGCGTGGAATTGGTTTCACGCTTGATGAGATACGTGGAATGGTAGGATATGATGAGCTTCACACGGAATTTAGCGAAAAGCGATTATATACAAAAAACTTTGCGGAAGAAGGTGAACAAAGTGAGGAAAACAATTAAACATTGTTACACCTGAAAGGCGGTGATCCAAATATCTCGGAGCTGTCCGTTAAACAGTAAAAATTGCGCCGGCGCAAAAGAAAGGAAGTGAGAAGGTGAAGGATAAGTATTTACAATTTGTTGAAGACAAAGAAAACGATGTGACCACGCTATACATATATGGAGATATAAGAAAAGGCAGTATTTGGGAAAAAATATATAACATCCAAGATGATAACAGAACAGGAGCGGTTGACTTTAGGGACAAACTAAATTCTGTCAATACATCAAAACTGGAAGTCAGAATCAATTCGAACGGTGGTTCTGTATCAGAGGGACTTGCTATATATAATCTGCTTAAAACATGTGGAAAAGAAGTTACTACGATATGTGACGGATATGCGGCAAGTGCAGCGTCGGTTATATTCTGTGCAGGCAGCAGAAGAATACAGCCGAAAACTGCTTTACTGATGATACACAACGCATGGACATATGGAGAAGGAAATGCTGCGTACTTTAGAAAATTAGCAGATGATTTAGACACGATCACACAGCCTAGCGTTGAGGCGTACAAAGCAGTATCGAACCTCAGTGAAGACAAGATTAAAGAACTGATGAACAATGAGACATGGATTACGGCAGATGATGCATTAGAGTATGGTTTCGCTACAGATATCGGGCAGGAAGAGCCGAAACAGAGCGCAGGCGTGAATTATATGTATAATCTTGTAATTGCCAATAAAGAGCTTTCTGCGAAGCTGGAAGAAATGAAAACAAAAATGCCAAAGGAACCGGAGCTTACCGGCTGGGATGCATTTTTTAATAAAAAACAGTAAAGGAGAAAAAAGAAAATGAAAATCGATGCAAAGAGACTTGACGATACTACACAAGCAAAAGTAAAAGAAATACTTCAGAAAGAAAACAAAGAAGAGGCAATCGTAGAAGCAATTGACATGATTGTGTCAGCGAGAAACGAAGATTTAATTAATCAGATTTTAGAAGAATCGGAACAGGCTGCTCATGATGCGGATTACAAAAGGACACTTGGATTAAGACATTTAAGTGAAAAGGAAAGACAGTTTTACAATAACTTTAAAGATATCAAGCAGGCAATAACAGCAAATCAGATTGATATAATCCCGACAGAGATTATCGACAGAACGCTTGATGATGTAAAGAAAGCAAGCGACATATTAAAACTTGTAACATTTGCGCCAGCGAGTGTGAAAAAATGGATTGTAGCTTCCAAGACAGGAACAGCAGTATGGGGAAATCTTACGGCTGTAATAGCCGGAGAACTGACAGCTACGTTCTCAGCGCTGAATATTGAGATTAATAAACTCACGGCGTATCTGATTATTCCGAAAGCTATATCAGAACTTTCTTTAGAGTTTGTTGATAAATACTTTAGGGCAATCCTGGCAGAAGCAATGCAGGATGGACTTGTTCAGGGATATATCGATGGTGACGGAAAGACAGCACCAATTGGCATATTTAGACAGATAAACGTCAGCAATGCTGATGGTACAAAGACACCAAAGGCAGTACTGACTACAGTCACTAAGTTCTCGCCAAAAGGCCTGGCAAGTGTGAGAAAGACACTCACGAATAATGGAAAGAGAGTGGTTCCAAAACTCTATTTGATTTGTAATCCGTCAGATGAAGCTGAATATGTAGATCCATGTCTGTATGGAGAAATTCCGGCAGGCGGCTATGCGAATGTATCATTTATGCCAATAGAAAAGATTGTTGATGCAAATTGTCCATTGGGAAAGGCAGCTTTTACAATCGAAGGCTATTACACTATGGGTACATCAGGGGTAACCATGAAGGAATATGATCAGACAAAAGCTCTTGATGATGCAGATGTGATCATTGCTAAGTGTTATGCAAATGGAAGAGCCACTGATGACAATGTGGCAGTTGTATTTGACGTTACTAAACTGGAAGAATATATCCCACAATTTAAGCAGATTAAAGAATAGTAAGGAGGAATCATATGGAGGAATTGATTACCGAAATACGGGAGGACTATCAGATTCCTCCGTATTTTTCAAACGAATCCCTGTTAAGGATCATCAATGAAGGAATGGCATACCTTGACAGGCTCAACCCCGGATGTAATGTGCAGTCGGATCTGGTATACAGAGCACTTGTTAAAAACTATTCATACTACTCATACCATCACAGGATTGATGAATTTGAAAAAAACTATGCCGGCATGATACTAACGTGGCAGATGGAAAGTGAGGTGTCACAATGACGGTACCGGAATATACAAGTGGATATTTTGACTTATACAAGATTAAGACAGACAATTCAACAGACTATCCGGAAAAACATATAAAAAATCTTAAGATGCGTATTTGGTACAGAGAGATTTCGATATTTGATAAAACAAGATGTGAATTTGATAAGTCAGACATCAGCCTTACCATGAAAGTCAAGATTCCACAATACAAAGGAATAGACAGTGACTGTATATGTGTGATAGACGGTAGACAGCACAAAGTTTATAATGCCACACACGTACTCGATAAAAACGGAATTCCGGAAACGGAGCTGACACTGATTAATCCAGAGAAAGAATATGAGGTGCTTGAAGATGACGAAGACTGAATTAAGCGAACTGTTACATAATTGCGACGTCGCAGTCAATGAATGGGAATCAAGCGACGAAAACAAGAAAAAGTCAGAAAGAATCGTCTACTGGCCATACATTGAGGAAGATGTGATGGCGTCCGGTGACGATTACGAGGAGCGGCATACATACCAGATCAGTATTTTCTCGCATGGCCCTAATCCGCTGTGTTTTTCAAAACTGAAACTGGCATTAAGAAATGAGGGACTGCATCCACGGTTTTACAGAGAATATAACCGTGAGGAAGGCATATATCACATATACTGTGCATTGGAAGTGATAGTATGAGTTTACATGCGGATAACGAACTGGAAGAATTCAGTAATTTAATGGAAAAGTACATTAATCAGGCAGGTGAAGAGACAGCACTGGCAGCAGTTGAGGAAGGTGCAAAAGAATTTGTAAATGACCTTTTAAAGCTGCCCAAGCCTATCAGTGAGATACATAAATCTGGATACACACATCTTGTGGATAGTTTTGCTTATGAAGTGAATAAAAGTAAAAAAGAAATAGAGGTAGGCTGGGGAAAATATTACGGAAAAATGATTGAAAAAGGAACCGTAAAAATGAAAAAACAGCCACATCTGGAGCCTTTGTGGATCAGAAATGCTGAAAGATATCAGAGATTGATAATTGAAAAAATATTTGGATAAAGGAGTGAATTGAAATGGCTAACAATATTACCGAAAAAAAACCGCCTGTCAAGCAGACAGTAGGAGCAATGTACATTTGCTTTGCACTTCAAATATATAGGGCGGACAACATTACTAAAGAAAATGAACTCATAAGTTTATATAATGGTGAGTATGATGGAAAAGTCAGTAAGTTAAAAACAGTTAAAAGTGTAACTGTGACAGAAAATAGTGATTCTAATGATGTTTACGCATCGGGTGATATATATGACTCGAACGATGAAGTCAAAACAGAAGACATACAGGTAGAAACAATTGCATTTCCAGACGAAATACTTGCCATGATGAAAGGCGAGACAATAACTGAGAGTAAACTTGTATACAGTGGCGGAAACGGAATTAAGCCTTATTTTGCATTTGGAAAAGTCGTGAAGTATAAAGGTGATAAATACCGTTATGAATGGTATCCAAAGTGCAGGTTAACAGAAAACACAAACCAGGCAAACACGAAAGAAGAAAAGTACAGCGAACAGACAGACACAATTAATATTAAAGCATATCCGTTTGATGATAATGGGAATATAGTAACAAGAATCTCCAGCGAAATAGGAATGCCTGAAGGACTGACAGAAGATAGGTATTTCAGTAAAGTTATTCTTACAGAAGCGGACTTAATTTCTGTGATACAAGAAGAACAGGAGTGATATAAATGAAAGATCATTTGATAAATCTTACAGATGGGACAAGACTGGCAGTCAATGTCAATTTTGGAACGCTGTACTGGTTTCAAAAAGCGAAAGTAAGCGAGTTTGTCGGATTGGAAAAAGAATTGACAGACGAGGAGAAGATAGAGCAAGCTGCAAGAGTGATTTATGCAATCCTCCGCAGCAATGGAAAAAATGTAACTTTTGATGAAGCACTTATTCTTGTTCCGATAGATACGGAAGAAATCAAAAAACTTTTTAATGAATTTAAATTTAAGATGGAAAAGTACAAAAAAAAAGAGAAATCGAAGGAGTATATGAGGAATCAGAAATCGAAATAAACTGGGCGGAATACCTGACACAGGCTAGAAAAATGGGTATGAGTGAAGAAGAATTTTTTAACACATGTCCGATATTTTTCAATGAACAGCTAGAAGTATACTATAAAGATTTAGAGAAAGGTGGTGCGTTAAAATGGCTGATGAAATGAAAAAAGTTGGTATTGTATTTAAAGCTGACGGAAGTGTTAACTTTCAAAAGACATTGAAAGAGGTCAATCAAAGCATTAATGAAAACCGTTCTGCCTTCAAACTGGCACAATCCGAATGGGATAAATGTACATCGGCAGTTGATAAATTGCGCACCAGACAGGAGTATTTAGCAAATCAGACAGAGGCATATGGCCAGAAAGTCAAAGAGCTGACAGATATATTAAAGCAGCAGGAAGATGCGGAAAACAGAGACGAGGCAGCAATATCAAAGACGCGGGAACAGTTAAACAACGCTCAAAGTTCTTTGAATTACTATCAACAAGGTCTTGAAGAGGTTAACAAAGAATTAGAGTCAGGTGTTGCCAAGTTTCAGGATTATGCGAAAAAAGTTGAAGAAACCGGCGAAAAATTTGAAAATGCAGGAAAGAGTCTTACAAAAAATGTAACAGCACCAATCTTGGCAGTTGGTACGGCAGCAGGAGTAGCATGGAAAAAACTTGATGAAGCATATGATAATATAGCTGCAGGCACAGGCGCTACTGGTGAAGCACTTCAGGAATTACAAGACAGTTTTGATAATGTATATGGGAATTTTAAATTTGAATCCGCATCTGCTTCAAGTGCGATAGCAGATATAAATACAAGGTTTGGATATGTAGGCGATACACTAGAAGAATGCACTATAAAATTTTTGAAATTTGCAGAAGTGAATAATGCAGATGTTAGCACTGCGATAGCAGATGTATCAAGATATATGGGAAATGCTAATATATCAGCTAGTGAGTATGGTAGTGTACTTGATGCGCTTACAGCTGCATCACAGGCAAGTGGAATCACAGTTACAAAGTTGTCTGAAAATTTGACAAAATATGGGGCATCAATGAGAGGACTTGGATTTGAAACGAATGAAAGCATAGCACTATTCGCACAGTGGGAAAAATCAGGAATGAATGCGGAAACTGCATTTGCAGGAATGCAAAAAGCAGTAGTTAATTTTTCGAAATCAGGAAAAGATGCAAAAACCGAGTTTCGAAAGGTACTTGATGAGATAAAAAATGCACCAGATATCACCATAGCCTCATCTTTAGCAATTGAGACATTCGGAAACAAAGCAGGTCCTTCGTTAGCGGAGGCAATAAAAAAAGGTGAATTTAGTATTGACGAATTCTTAAAAACAGTTGAGAGCTCGGAAGGACAATTGGAAGCGTCGTTTAAAGCAATGCAAGATCCGATTGATAATGCAGAAGTAGCGACACATAACCTGCAGCTTGCCGGAGCAGAGCTTGCTGATACAGCTATGAAGAGTCTTACACCAGTGCTGGAAGATTTAACAGAAGACATAAAACTATTCAATGAGTGGTTTAGTAAGCTTGATGATGATACGAAAGATGCAATAGTAAAAGTTGCGTTAGTAGTCGCGACGGTAGGTCCATTGCTTTTAGTCATAGGAAAAATAATAGGAACAATAAGTACAATCATTACAATACTACCGACGTTGAAGGCAGGAATTGCTGCGGTAAATGCAGTACTGGAAGCAAACCCTGTACTTGCAGTCATAATCGTAATAGAAATACTGATAGCAACCATTATGTATCTGTATCAAAATTGTGAATGGTTTCGAGATGGCGTGAACAAGATAGGAAAGGAAATTGCTGAACTATTTACCGAAAAAATACCGGAAAAAATAGATAATAGCATCAATTGGATTACTGACAACTGGCAGGGCCTATTATTGGTGCTTGTAAATCCATTTGTTGGAGGATTTAAACTATTATACGATAACTGCGATGCATTCAGAGATTTTATCGATGGATGGATAGATAAGATAAAAGAAAAGATAGATAATTTGATTGATAAATTCAAACAAATAGGTACAGATATCGAAGAAGCATGGCAGGCAGTTAAAGATGCTATCAAATTACCGCATTTTGACATCAAAGGAAGTTTTTCAATTACTCCTCCGAAGACTCCGAAGATAAGCGTAGACTGGTATGCAAAAGGTGGCATATTAAATCATCCGACGATATTCGGTGCAAATGGCGATACCCTGATGGGCGGTGGAGAGGCCGGTGCCGAAGCAGTATTACCTATAAAACTATTGATGGAATATATGAGAAATGCAAATGCTGAAAGCAATGCACAGCTAATTGAAACATTGCCGGCAATGATAGCAGAGGCAGTCAGACAGATGCCGGTTGAAATTGTCTTGTATTTGGGAAATAAACTTCTTAGTGAAGAAATGACAGATGTGATTATAAAAAAAATGAACAAACAGAATAGTAATGCTCAAAAATTTAAGGGGGTAACAGGATGAGCTGGGAATTGATATTTAATGATGAGAGCAGCAAAGACTTCAACGTTTACCCGGTTGAGAAAAAAATAAGTGTTCCGCCTCCGGAAAGAGACATATCAACAATAGAAGTACCAGGAAGAGACGGAACACTGCATGTGGATAATAACAGATATAAGCCTATTGAAATTACTGTAAACCTTAATTTTATAAGGTATTCAAACAAAATAGATGAGGTCTACAGAAAAGTAAAAAAATGGCTGCGAGGAACTGGAAATTTGTCATTTAGTTACGACGAGAATGTATTCTATAAAGTTTACGACGTAATATTGAATAACTGGAAAAATACATACCGGAAAGGTGATATAACTGCAGTGTTTTCGTGCGATCCGTTCTCGTATACAAAACTCGGGATTTACGAAGTAAAAAATCCACACGAATTGTACAACGATGGCTATATTGCAAAACCTATTTACAGAATAACAGGCGAAGGCTACTGCACACTACAAGTAAACGATACAATCGTGAACATCAATGTGGGACAGAATGTAATTTTAAATACAGAATTACAGATAGCTTACAGAGCAGATAGAGAGTTAGTTAATACGACAGTCACAGGAGATATCAGTGAATTGTATTTAAAAGAGGAAAATAATAAGATTTCAATCACAGAAGGATTTGATTTATATGTCACACCGAACTGGAGGTATTTATGATACAGTTATATAAAAGAGACAATACAGATTATGATTCAAACGGTGATTATATACTGCATCCGGAAAGCTGCAATTTGAAATGTGAATTAAATGGAACATGGGAATTAACAATGCAATATCCATTTGACGAAGGCAAAGAATTTAACGCAATCGTAAATGAAACAGTTTTAGCTGTACCAGCACCGGATTCTGATAAACAGCTATACAGAGTGTACAATGTAGATAAAGACATGAATGGGAAAACAGTATATGCAAGACCAATTTTTTTAGATGCAGCAAATGAAGTGATGCTTACAGATGTGCGTCCTACAGACAAAACAGGTCAGGATGCACTGAATATTATGACAAAAAATACAAAATACAAAGCAGTATCGGACATAACAGATAAAAATACAGCATATTACATCAGAAAAAATCTGATTGAAGCAATTGCTTCAGATGAAGAAAACAGCTTTCTTAACAGATGGGGAGGCGAGATAACATATGATAACTATACAATCAATATCAATAAATCAGCAGGAACGGACAGAGGTGTAACGGTAGTATTTGGGAAAAATCTTACACAAATCAGTGAAAATATCAATTATGACAATATCGTCACAAGGATTGTTCCTGTCGCATACAATGGATATACTCTGTCAGGAGATAAGCCATGGGTGGACAGTTCCAACATCAGTAAATATGCTGTTGTGAGAACAAAGGTAATCGAATACAGCGATGTAAAGTTGACAGATGACGCAGCAGAGGCTGGCGAAACAACATATGATACGATAGCTGAGCTAAGAACAGCACTCCGGCAGAAATGTAAAGAAGAGTTTGAAAATGGTATCGATTTACCTTTTGCAAATTATAAAATAGAAATGGTAGAACTGTCTAAGACAGAAGAGTATAAAAACTACAAAATACTTGAAAAGGTTAATCTGGGCGATACTGTATACTGCCGGCACTCAGGATTAGATATTGACATAAAAGCAAAGGTCATCGGGATTGATTATGACTGTATTAACAAAAGATACAACCAGATAGAACTTGGGAGTGCAGTACAAAACTACTTGACAGATTTATCAAGTCAGATACAAAGCATGTTAAATGCTTATGATAGTGAAGGAAACATAAAAGGCGAATCAATATCAGGCATGATTAATTTAATGCAGACAAAGCTGAAAGCAAGTTATGAAATTGCAAAAAAACAAATTGAGAGAGCAATTCTTTTCGAGGACACAAATGAAAGTTCCCCAACATATGGAGCAATGGCACTTGGAACAACAGGCTTTCAGATTGCATCATACAAGAACTCAGCAGGTGACTGGGTTTGGAAGACGTTTGGTACGGGGGAAGGATTTATAGCAGATCACATAATTGCAGGAGCGTTGTACAGTCAAAATTATATCGCTAACTCACAGGGATGTAAAATAGATTTAAATAGTGGAACTGTAGAAATAAACAAAGGAAAAATAAACATAGCAACATCTGCAAATACAGATGATGTGATTAAAATGAACTACAACGAATGGAAACTTTCGTTTATGCCTCTTCAAATAATACTTGAAAATACAAACGAAAAATTTTACTTGGTAATACAAGCAGGAGGTATCTTTTTGCATAAGTATAATAACGATGGAACAAATGAAATATGTGGAAGCTGGACTACAAAAGATGGAATTGAGGTGAATAATATCAATACGGATGATATCAATACAGATGATATCAATACGGATAATATAAATATTAAAGGGACTATATCAATCAGAGGTTCAGGCGCGGTGAAAGTGGAGGGCAATGAGGCATTCACAGGCACGATATATTCAGGAGAGACTTTTGTAGTAAATAAAGGCATCATCACACATGTATATGAATAAGGAGGAATAAAAATTGGCAAAAATTAAAATAAATGTAACAGAACATCTTCTCACAGTCACAGAACTTCCGATGATATCCGCGCATAGTGTGAATATAGATGAAATAGAAGCCGAATTTGATGAAACGTGGAATGGATTTGCAAAGATTGCAATTTTAAAAAAATCAACATGGAAAACTACTGCATTCACTGTATTTGATTGCAATAATATTGCAAAAATTCCTGATTCGGTTGATTCCGGAAATATAACACTGGGCATAGTGGGTATTAATAGTGATTCGCAAATCACAACAAATATCAAGACTATATCGATTGAAGATTCAGCAGAATTCGATGGGATGGAGGCTCCTGAAGAGGATGTATACAGACAGATCCTTGACAGCTACGCAAGAGTAATGAAAACATTTGATGAAAAAATCAATGGAATAGAAGAAATGGCCAATAATGTTGCCAGTCTAAGAAGATATATGAATTTCAAAAAGGTAGACAGCTTTACAGATATTTTTGGTAACGTATCTGTAGGATACAAATGCGGTAATATTGTAGTCTATTACATCGACTACTTTACAACAAGTCCTGTCAGCGATACAAATACGGACGTTGGTGTTGTAATTCACACGATACCAGAAACAGTAGGTACGCCTATCATAAACGCTAGAGAAGCATCTGATTTGAGTGTAACGATACGTTCTGGGGAATCGTATGTCAGAAAAGTATGTCCAGATTCTGTTATTAAAATAACAAAAGGAAGCAGAGAAATAAGGCTGATAACAGCATCTACGACAACCAGAATGACAGTATGGTTTTTAGTAGAACCTGAAGAGACTGGCGTAGATATCCATACACATATAGTTGATACACTTCCGACCGAAGGCGTAGAAACAAATTCAATATACTTTCTTGAAACGAATGCGAATAGCAACAGTGACAAGTATGAAGAGTATGTATACATAAATGGAGAGTGGGAAAGGATAGGAGGTAGTGCATATCTTGATACAAACATTAATTCGTATTCGACAGAGGAAAGAGTTGTAGGGACGTGGCTGGATGGCAAGCCTTTGTATCAAAAAACAATTAAATTTAGTACACCAATTAATGTTGATGTTAATAATGCTGCTACAGTAGTAGATATGCGAGACTTTCAAGAATTAAAATATATATCAGTAATCTGTAGCGCTGCTTTAATAAGAGAGCAAGGCACATATAAAGCGGCTGTAGTAATGTGTGCAGCAAGAAAAAATACGGATACAGAATTGGTTGTGTATGGGTATGGGTCTACCGAATGGACAAGTATGGAATATATAACACTACAGTACACAAAGAATTCAGATAACACTATAGGCAGTATGGAGAATCCGTATAGTTACTCAATAGACGAAAAAATAATTGGCAACTGGATTGATGGTAATTTATTGTATCAAAAAACAGTGTATATAGACAGTCTGCCAAATAATTCAACAAAAAACATAGCGCATGGTATATCTAAAATAAGCTCAATAATAGGCATAGACAGCTACGTAATATGGAGCAGCGGATGGACTGCAGATCTTCCGTGGGTGGTGGCTGGCGATGACTCGGAAACAATCACAGTGTCTGCAGGACTTTCGAACATACAGATAGTGACAAAAAAAGACAGAACATCAATGAGCGCATATGTGACGCTACGTTATACAAAGACGTCGTAGGAGGTAAAACAATGACAGAAGCAATTATAACCGGAATAGTAGCAATCATAGTATGCACGATTAACAACGTATATCAAAGCAGCAAAACCCAAGCCTTGATTGAATACAAGATTGATGAGCTTTCGAAAAGAGTAGATAAGCATAACAACCTCGTAGAACGTACATATAAACTTGAAGAGCAAACATCTGTTCAAGAAGAAAAAATCAAAGTAGCAAATAATAGAATAGCAGATTTAGAAAGGAAGTGATTAGGATGAGTAAAAAATGGTTTAAAGCAGCAAGTGTCAGAGCAATTAAGACATTTGCACAAACAGCGGTGTCACTGATTACGGTTGGCAATATGATCACAGAGGTAAGCTGGGTATCGGTGTTAGGGGTATCTGCCACGGCAGCAGTGGTATCGATACTGACATCTGTAGCAGCCGGACTTCCGGAAGTTGATGAATAAGGATTGAAGACAGTAAAACAGTTATAACATTACATTAAAAAAATAATTGCGATGTCGCAGAAAGGAAGGATTTTTTATGAAAATAAATGTACATGGAGGTCACTCATTAGTGTGTCGGGGTGCATCAGCACTTATTGATGAAGTAACAGAAGATAGAAAAGTAAAGGATAAAGTCATCTCTTTTTTGAGAGTAGCGGGACACACTGTTTATGATTGTACAGATGATACCGGAAAAAATCAAAGTGAAAATCTCACAAACATAGTTAACAAATGCAATGCACACGTAGTTGATTTGGACATATCAATCCACTTTAATGCATGTGTGAACGACTTGAAAGGCGACGGAAAAACAACTGGTACAGAAGTACATATCTTTTCAGAAACCGGTGCAACAAAGACATATGCGGAAAACGTATGTAAAGCAATTTCAGCATTAGGATTTAAAAACAGAGGTGTAAAAATTAGTCCAGGTCTGTATGTGCTTAGGAAAACAAAGGCACCTGCAATGCTGATTGAGTGCTGCTTTGTAGATGATGCTGATGATGTAAAGATATATAACGCTGATACAATAGCGCAGGCGATAGTGAAAGGCATTATAGGAAACAGTGTGAATATGACAGGTAGCACAAACAATTCGTCTGCCGGAAATGTATCATATTATCCTCGTTATACAGGAACATCCGGAAGTATTGTCACAGCTTTACAGTCAGTTAAAGTTGACAGTTCATTTTGCTACAGGTGCAAAATAGCTGCAAAAAATGGAATATCGAACTACAAGGGAACAGCAGAGCAGAACACAACAATGTTAAAATTACTCAAAGAAGGCGAGCTGATAAAAGCGTGAGTAAATATTTACACCAGAGGTACTTTCGTACCTCTATTTATTATTGAAGAATACTATATAGAAGAGAACACATATGACGAAGGTGGAGATATTATTGAATTTTCTGAATTAGAAATAGAAGTGATAGAAAAGCCGACTTACGAAGTGATAAAAATAGTTGATAATTATGCAGATGCGGAAAAAACATATAATGAATATGAAGGTCCTGGAGAGGTATATATAAATCTGTAGAAAACGATAAATATTAATATAAATCTATAATGGCATAAATAAATAAGGAACAAATAAGGAACAAAAGAGCATTATTAATGATAAAATTAGTAGTTGCAGTTTCTGTTGAAGAAGCTGCTAACGCTGGAAAGTTCTAAAAATCGTATGTTTTGTACATGAAAACGCATAAAAAAATGTGGCGGTAAGGAACACGTAAGGAACGTGTAAGGAACAAACGTAAGGAACGTGTAAGGAACAAAAATATATAAAAATAGAGTAGTCAGTGACTACTCTATTTTCCTTATCTGCTCCTGAAGATACTGTCTTTTGTCGGCGTGATCGTATACTTGGGCAGTAACATCTCCATGAAATTCATGACCGACGATAAGTTTAATGGCTTCGTCATCCATACGAACCTCTTTTGCTCTTGTAATAAATGTATGTCTTGTGCAGTGAGGAGAGTATAAAGTTGTGTCAATATTACAATGACGAAAAGCATTTTTGAATCTTCCTCTGTATTTATCGTAAGTCATGCTTGAACCACGCTGACCGTCAAAAGCATTAATGAGATATTCAAATCCGTTAGACTGGTTGTAATAAAATTCTACAAGAGATTTAATCTTAGGATGTATAGGGACATATCTGTCCTTGCCAGCCTCGGTCTTTTCGCCACCAATAATATAATTTCCATCGAGATTTACATTTGCACGTTCAATCACACATAACTCATGAGGTCTAAATCCTGTATAAATACCTATAAGTATCATTGGAATATACCCATAGTCAACATTGTTCCACAGCATTGTTTCATGCTCAGGAGATATAGGCAACTTATCTTTTCTTTCTCTTTTCACTTTTTTGTCATAATTTTTAATATGGAATTGTCTGGCAAGATTCACCTGCACAATCTCATTCTCGACAGCATAGTCGTATATAAGATTAAACATAGATTTTATTCTCCCCTGCATAACAGCCGACACATGCTTTCCGTTTTTATCAACTGCATTATTTATTGTATCTCTTAAATCTGTAATAGTTATGGTGGTAAATTGTCTTTCGTGTATTGGCTTGATTTTGTCATAGGCAGACGTGATTGTTCTGATATTCGAAGAGCCTATTTCCAAACTGTGTCGCTTGAACCATTCATTATATACTTCTGAAAAGGTTATCTTTACCTTATCTATGTCATATGGAGACATTTTATACTGTTCAAGAGCTAAGTATGCCTCTTGCTCAGTTTTGAAAGTACCGATTACCTTTTGAATTTGTTTATATATCAGTTTCTCTTCGTTCCATTCCTTACCGGTAGTCACTAAAGCTGCATAGGGCTTTCTTCGATTTCCTGAAAGTTTTTTAATACATCCGGTTCCATTTGCTCTTTTGAACTTTTGAGTTTTCTTTCTGCCTCTAGCCATATATACCATCCTTTCTGAATTTTAGGTATAAAAAATACACCCATTAACTTGCAAGGATGTCTCAAAAATGTTATAATCATAATTGTCAGATATATATTTTATGTGTGATTATTAACAGAGACATCAGTTAATAGTTACAGCGCATGCCTTCTGTTTGTAGCAGGAGGCATATATTTTGTTTGACAATCATATTATATTGTCAATAAATAGATTAATGTAGTTTTATTTTTTTAAAGATTTTAAAACTTTACATATATCATCTATATCTTCGTCTGATAAAGACTGTAAGTTATCAAGTTTTAATCTAATATCATCAATTATGCTGTCTTTATATGATATTTTCTTTGATGTAAAGAAATAGCCTGTAATTATACTTGTTAAAGAACTGACAAGACCAATACCAATCAACATTAAGAAAACTGCTATTATTCGGCCTGCAGTGGTATTTGGAGACAAATCTCCATATCCTACTGTTGTGGTTGTTACAAATGCCCACCAAAGTCCATCTGAAAACTTCATTTTTTCAAAGAAGGTTATTGTGATAGCACCGATAAAGATTGATGCGAGTGATAACAATAGCATATACTTAAAACCGTTAGTATTAAGGAAATTTTTACACTTATTAATTACCCTTGCCCAATACGCAACAAATTTACTGAGTTTAAATAACTTAGATATCTTCAAGAGTTTTGCTAACCGAAACAACCTAAACAATCTGAATGCCCTGAATAAGGAGTTAAAAGGGATAATAGCAAGCAAATCAAAAATATTCTGTTTGATAAAAACTGTTTTGAATTCTGAAAGAATTAATCGTGCAAAATAATCAATCACAAATATGATATATATAATTAAATTAACATAATATTGTACTTGAGTCAGCCCTTTGCTGATATCAATGATAGCAAAAATAACGGCAATAATGGCAAAGATGTTAAATAGTATCTCATAAATTTTCTTTTTCATTTAAAACTTGCCTCTTAATTCTACAACCTTACCTAATATCGTGACCGGTTTTTGATCAATCTCTTTATTTGAAAAGTACATCGGATCGTAGGAAGGGTTGGAAGATATCAAAGCAATTCCGTTATCATACTTGCGCAATCGCTTACAAGTTGCTTCGTCTCCGTTCACGCAAGCGATTACAACATCACCACTTTCAGCATCCTCTTGTAGACGTACAATCACAACATCACCGTTGCAAATACGCGGTTCCATACTGTTTCCTTTTATCTTCAGACCAAAGAAAGTTCCAGTGGCGGCCATCTCCTGTGTGATTTCTTCTGTATCAATCACATCTTCAATCGCTTCAATCGGGATACCAGCCGCTACGAATCCAAGAACCGGGATAACGACGCCTTTTTTAGTCGACTGATTTGGCGTATTATTGTCTGCTAAATCAGATTTACGATCCATAGGAACGTCTGCACCCATCAGCCAAGCCTCGTTAACGTTTAATGCTTTGGCGATAAGATAAGTATTATTTTGCTTTGGAACATAACGACCAGATATATATGAGCTCAGAGCTCCTTTGCTAATTCCTGTCTTTTCAACCAAATCAGTCTGTTTTAATCCGCGAAGATACATCCCCTCACGAATTCTATCAGCTGTTGTTTTCATAAAAGTCACCTCCGTGAATATATAATATCATAAATGTTTAGAAAACACAACAAATAAAAAAGAAAAGCGATAAAATAGTTTAGAAATATAAATAAATATGTTGACATATGGAGAGAAGGGTATTATACTATAGATAGTTTAGAAAACTAAACAGAAAGGAGATAGCAAATAGAATGAAATGGAACTATCAAAAACTGAGGGGTAAAATAAAAGAAGTATGCGGAACACAAGATAGTTTTGCAGAAAAGTTAGGAATAAATAGGGTTTCATTAAGCCAGAGACTGAACAATTTGTTGGAGTTTACACAGAATGAAATCTACAAAAGTTGTGAAATACTTGGTATTGAACTCGTTGAAATTCCAGATTATTTTTTTACAATACAAGTTTAGATAACTAAACAAGATAAAAAAAGGGAGAATGACAGGAGTGGAGGTAACACAGGAAAAATATTAACAACAGAAGCAGCAGTGATTCTAAATATGTCTCCACAATTTGTAAGAATCGCAATGTAGCAGAGGAAACTCCTTATAGGAACAGCAGTCAAAATGTCGTCGATATATATATCACATATCAGAAAAACTCTGAAAGGAATGAGCAGTATGGCAGGTGGCTAAGAATATTCGGAAAGGAGAATAAAAGAAATGGAGAAAGAAAGAGTATCTGTAAAAGCAGCAGCAGAAATATTAGGAATGTCAGTATTAAGCGTACAAGGTGCATTGATACATAAAGCTCTACCTATCGGTGGAGCTTGGAAAAATGAAGGCAGTGAATGTTATACATATCACATAAGCCCTAAAATGTTAAGTGATTATACCGGTGTTCCGGTAGAAACGATTAAAACTATTAATAATAGCAAATAAGTGCCGCCTTCGGGCGGTATACACAGAGGAAAAGCGGAACAGGTACCTCCGACAAATCTTTTTCTACATTTTTCTACAGCCTGTGCAGGTTCGAATCCTGCCCTCTGTATTTCATGCATGAACAAAAATAATAATGAAAGGAATGAGCAGTATGACAAAGCAATTCCCGAAGCTGAAATATGCGGAAGAAGTAACAAAAGCCTATCAGGCACACAGCAAGGTATATGAAAACTGGCCGCATGGCGAGCCTGTAAAAGCATGGAAAGACAAATATGATAATTTATGTATCAAATATGAATCCGGTACATGGTTCCATTATGGGTTTACCGGTGGACGTTTGCAGTGGTGGTAGGAGGTGCAGAAACATGAGCAGAAAAGATAACATTTATGTATTGTTGACATTTGTAATTTTGATACTCGGATGCATAGGTATCTATGCAATGCCATCATATCAGTTTGAAGATGCAGAGCAGTATGAAAAGCAGCTTAAAGAAGAATCGGAGCATATATTAATCGCTGAAAGTGCAAAAGCAAAAATTGCGCAAGCACAAGAGTGCGACACTGTTACATATCACGAACAAACAGAATTAGACAGGCAGCAGGAGACATATATACAAGATATAGCATTAGATTCTGAGGTACAAAAGTGGATCATTTTTTATTGCAATGAAAGAAACATATCGCCAGCCTTAGTAATTGCAATAATAGAAATAGAAAGCAACTATGATACGAAATGTATCGGTGATGATGGAGAGGCGGAAGGACTGATGCAGATACAAACGAGGTGGCACCGGGACAGGATGAAAAAATTGGGAATAGCAGATTTAACAAACCCGAAACAGAATGTACAAGTAGGGGTAGATTATTTATTGGAATTATTCGACATCAACCCGGAAACGCAATGGGTCCTTGACGCCTTCAATGGCGGACAAGCCTATGCGGATAAAATGCAGGAAAAGAAGATTGATACTGATTATTCACAAAAAATATTAAAAAGAGCAGCAGAGCTGGAGAGGTATCTATATGGTCAGAATTAATGACGATACAGGCAGAGCATGTGAATGTAGATTGTTAAGTTTATCCGCATCACCACAACCACTTACCAAGGAAATATTTTGGCAGGTAATAGCGATTGGCTACGACGGAATCAGAAGAGCTGTACTGTATTCTTTTCCGAACAAAGAGCAGGCAATAGAGAAGTTAATAGAATTGTATCCGGAATATTCAGAAAAAATTAATCAGGAATATCCGGATTACAAATAAAATGAGTAGTGAAAACCACTACTCAAAAGATAATACTTATATAAAAAAACGACACTTTTATTATAAGGCATTATCAAAAGAAAATCAAGGAAAATCGGGGTTTTGGAGAACCCCGTTTAGGCTTGATATCCATATTATCTTTAGAATAAATCACATAATATTTCAATCAGTAATATGTGATGAAGAGGGAGAACAAAATGCCATATATTAAAAAAGTGTATAGATTTAAGGATAGTATTGAAGTGGAAAAAGTATTTTCGGGAAGATATGGTAAACATACTAGACATTCACCAAAAAAGAAACCGACACCTGCAGAGGTCATAGAGATAAACCGGAAAAACGCAGCTAAAAAATTAAGACGAAAAATAAAAGCTAATTTTGAGGCGGCAAAAGATTTTCACATGGTATTGACATACAAGAAGAACAACAGACCGGATGCAGAGACTGCAAAAAAATATTTAAGTAATTTTTTACAAAACATGAGACGTGCATATAAGAAGATTGGATATGAATTTAAATATATCATAGTGACGGAGTATGAGAATAAAGCTGTACACCATCACCTGATCATAAATGGAATACCGGACACGATACAACTGGTATCCCGGTACTGGTCACATGGTCATCCAAATTTCACCCCACTGTGGGAAGAGGAAAGCCTGGGTGAACTTGCTGATTATCTGATAAAAGAAACAGACAAGACTTTCAGAAGTGGAAAATATCAGAAACAGAGATACAGTTGTAGCAGAAACCTTGTTGAACCGGATTGTAAAGTTGAAATTGTAATGGCTCATACGTTCAGAAAAGAACCGCAGCCATTAAAAGGCTATTACATAGATAAGAACAGCATAGCGATTGGAATCAATGAGTTTGGCTATCAGTATCAATATTACACAATGGTAAAAGTAACGAAAAAAAAAGAATGAGGAGGAATAGAACATGGGTAGAGGATTTTTGTTTGAATGTGAAATGGAAAAAAAATGGGCAGGACAGATAAAAGTGAAAAATATAACAAAAGACAGCTGCCTTGCAGAAGTCAATGCAAGAGGTACAAACTTCCTTGTAGCAGTCACCTGCTATTTTGAAGGCTTTGGAATGACGGAATACTGCATGACAGAAATCAACCATAACTTTGGTTGCAAATTATCTACACTAAGCATTGAATACAACGAAGAGCAGTTCGAAAAATATATATCTAACAGAATCGACAGACGCATTTTAGCATGTGCAGTAATGGTGATTATGGACGAAATGGAAAAAGAAAGGAGAAAAAATGAAACAATTTGAACTACAGACGGCAGAATTTGAAACAGATAGTAATGAGTATGAAGAAGGACATTATCTATGTACGGCAAGACCGGGAACGCTATCAGAAGCGACTGAAACATTCATAGCACTTGAACAGGTTAAGAAACAGACATTCATAGCACAGGGATATATCTTAAGAGTAGTACAAGATGACTGTATGTATCAGAATGCAGGATATATAGATATTTACTCTTATGCAAAAGAAACATTAGGGATTAAAGATGACAGTACAGTAAATCGCCTGATTAATATTAATAAGCGGTTTAGCGCTGGCGGATATAGTCCATTAATAGAGGACAAATACATGGACTACAAATATTCAGCTTTGCAAGAAATTTGGAAAATGTCAGATGAAGAAATAGAAGCAGCAGGTATCACGGAAACAACGACAGTCGCAAAGATTCGCGAGATTAAGAAAGAAATGCGTGAAGAAGAGCCGGAAGCAGACGAACAGATTCCGGGACAGACAGAGATTGCAGATTTCATTCCAAATCCCATTGCGACATCGCAAAAAAAGTCGGACTGGAAAAAAGGAATATTTGAAAATGACAAAGAAGGCTATGGATGGCAGAGAAGCGGGATAGTCAATAATCTTTTCAAACAATGCCACAAGAGTTCTATATCGCCCTTATCACTGCAAGGATATACGTTAGAGATTAATCGTTACATGGTAACAAAAATAGAAGAGTATCTTGTATTCTCTGGTAGTACTGATAAATTCAAGGTCAATGTAGAAAGAATCAAAGAAGAATATGAGTTCTTCCTGCAGCAGAAAGAGAAAGAAACCGGCACAGATGCAGAGGAACATAAGACACTGGCATCTGATGAAAAACTTCCAGAAGAACTTTTGATGGCAGCAGGAGAAAATACAGAACAGATAGAAGAATCTGAAAAAGACAAAGAACTCAATTTGGTCAGCGAGTTTATAAGTGAATTTTATAAAAAATACATGGATGTGGAACAACATGCGTTTATTAATGCAGGAGAAGAACAGAAATTTACGACATACACAGAGGAACTAAATTATCTCCTCCTTGACAGCCAGCATGAAGCGAATACATTTATCATGGGAAATCTGGAAGTTAAAATCAATTTTGCAAAAATGATATTTATCAGAATACACGGTACATACGATAAATGGGTGGAATGGAAAATAAAGAACATATGGAACAGGATGCAGGTGATGAAGGTACTGGGAAAGCTACCGGAATCATACGAAATAGGAGAACTGACGGATAAAAATGGATGTAATGCATATGAACGCGTCACAGAAAGACTTGCCCATGTCTTGATCAATGCACACGCACAAGAAGGTGAAGAAGTTCCAGAAGCAAGATACGAAATCATTGACATGATTCATAGAATTATGAAAGACAGACACATTGATTTTTTCTGCGGGGATATGCAATACAGAGCGGAATATGACAACAAAAGACGTGTATTTCTTATCAGTCGCTACAAAAGAAATGAAATAGAGATAGAAGTACCAAGTCTGCTAGAACTAAATACTTATGATGTATCAGATGAAATCATGAATATATCCGGCAAATCACAGAAAGAAACATACACTCAACAACAGTTAACAGAATTAGAAGAAGCACTTGTACTTAATATACTGGAAGGTATTGAAGAAGATAACGGAGAAGAGGTAGTAAATGAAATTTTCTCGTGCGAAGAAGAATTCAAAGACTTTATCTATGACATAGTTGGAGCATCTCCAATTTTCAATTTTTTACTGAATGGAAAAACGTACACTTACTACGCTTCAGATGACGAGATGCACATCATGGAGATTTATCCTCTTACAAGGGAAAAGAAAAAAGATGTCATTTCCATAAGCCTGTCTGAGCTGTATGAAAACATTAAAAGTTTATGGCAGAAAGAAAAACAGATTGCGACATCGCAAAAAGACCACCCTAAAACCCCCGAAAGTCGCATAAATACTTTAGCTGGAGGGGATTTTGACACAGATGAAGTCAAAACAGAGGAAAGCGAGGGGACAAAAAAACCAGAAAGCCACATAAATACTTTAGCTGACGGAGATTTTGAAGAGGATAAAAAAGAACACCCGGAAGAAGAAACTGTAACAGCGGAAGTATTAGAGAAAAAACCACAGATATTAACGCTGCAGATTAATCTTGCAGGATATAACACGATGATGACGAAAGAAGACAGATTTGAACAGACATTGAGATGTATCGGCGAGGAATTGAAAAAGGTTAATCAGAATAATGTGAAACAATTCAACTTTGCTGTAGACTTTATCGGAGGATATACAAGAGCCTTGGGGTGGATAAAACATAAAAAGACAGAAGAGAGAAAACAGGAAGAACAAAGGCAGCAGGAGCCTTTGCCGGATATGAAGAACAATGACCAGCGTAGAGAGTGGATTGGTAACTATCAGAGATGGCCACTGTGGATAGATAACGAAAAGACGAAAGAGCGCTACTACAAGTATGACTTCAAAAGCGGAGATGCCTTTGTGATTAAAGTAAATTACACAAACAGGGAAAGATACGACTGGAAAACTCATAAGAATGCAAGAGCAGACAAATGGGAATATGCCCAGGGATACATACTGAAAAAAGACAGTGAAGACAGCTTCACAGACAGTCGTGCATCAGAAACCCAGATGATTGAATATTTGAAAGAAATGAAAAAGAAAGGATAAAAACATGAGCAGAAAAATACAAAAAAAGGCAATGAAAGCATTTATAACAGATCCGGAAAAAACAGCAATCATAAGTGCAGGAGAATATATTGTGATCTCACGAGGAAATACAGGAGTACACATAAAAAAAGAAGAGGCATTAATTCGGTATGAAGATAGGATTGCAATTGATGAGAATACAGGAGAAATACACGAAGATTTAAATTCGCTTCCGGAAACGCTGATTACAACATCATATCCGGCGGCATTAACAAACAGGCTTGGATATACAGAAGAACATAAGATTGCCAGAAAACTGGTAGCAACAGATAGCTCAGGAAGTGAAATATCATCATATGTACTCCTTGAAGATCTTAAATATTTTGGAGGAGATGTCACATATAGATTATCAGTAAAGGAACTGGTAGTTGTAGTTGAGAATATAGCAAATCCGGAGGTAGTAGGTATGATATTAACTCAACATGTAGATGAAACGGAGGAAGAGGTAGACTATGAGTAAAACAAGAATATACATATCAGGACCTATAAGCGGCACGACAGATTATATGGCAAGATTCGAAAAGGCAGAAAAAGAGTTGTCAAAAAACGGATACCGGGTAATCAACCCGGCAAAATTAACAGAAAGTCTCCCGCTGAATATATCATACGAGGAAATCATGGAACTAGGTTTGCTGTTGCTAGGGAAGTCAGACGCTATTTATATGTTGAAAGGCTGGGAGAAATCATGCGGATCCAATAGAGAATATGGATTTGCGTTGGCAGCAGGAATAGATATTATTAAACAATAAAGGAGAAAAAGGATGAGTGAAAAAAAATGCTGTGGGACATGTATATATGGTCAGTATGAGGAGATAGACGAGGTAGACGGGACACTTGTCTGCGTGAATGACAGCAGTGATTACTACACTGACTGGATAGAGTGTGACTTCTGCTGTGAAGAATGGGAGAAAAAATGCAGATGATTAATGAGTAAAGAGAAAAGAATAAGAAAGTGAGAATGTAAAATGAATAAAGTTATTCTTATGGGTCGTTTGACACGTGACCCGGAAGTCAGATATTCACAAGGTGAACAGGCATTGGCAATTGCCAGGTTTACATTGGCAGTCGACAGAAGATTTAAAAGAGATGGTGACCAGCAGACAGCGGATTTTATCACTTGTGTAACATTTGGTAAGATAGCTGAATTTGCAGAGAGATATTGCCACCAGGGCACAAAACTTGTTGTGGAAGGAAGAATTCAGACAGGAAGCTATACAAACAGAGATGGCGTGAAGGTTTACACAACAGATGTTGTAGTTGAAAGTGCAGAATTTGCCGAGTGCAAAGCGGCAGCAGAACAGAACGCAAATAATCCTCCGGCTGCGAGACCGGAACCGTATGCAGACAGTGACGGATTCATGAATATTCCGGACGGAGTAGACGAAGAAGGCTTACCGTTTGGTTGAAAATGTGAAAAAACGTGATAATTACTTAACTTTGCAGGCAATTGACCGGCAGGAAAGGAAATGAAATGGCAAAGAGGAAAAAAGCAGCAGTTGAACAGAACTTTATTAACAAAAACAAATATAACGACATAAAAAGAATGGATCACATGCAGATGAATGAATACATAAACGGAGTAAGAAAAGTTGAATACGAAAAAGGATATAAGATAGGCAGGGTAGACGGATATGAGACAGGAAGAACAGAAGCGGAAAAACGCATAAATACTTTATCAGAAGAGGATTTTAAAAGAATCGAAAATAGAATAAAACAAATCAAAGGAATAGGAACAGTAAAAGCATCGGAGATAGTGAAAATACTAAGAAAGGAATTTAAAAATGAAAAAGTTAGCGAAAAAGAATAATGCAGACATAGAGAATGCAGGTCCTCAGATGTTTAAATTGCTGCAGAAAGGCTATACAGTTGAAGAAATAGCAGAAGCGTACAGCATAACAGAGTCAGAGTGCGAAGAGAGAATAGAACAGCATAAGAAAGACCTTGAATTTAAGAAAAAATCAAAAGGACGAGCTTATGAGCATACTGACATGGGAAAAGTAAATGCCCTTGCAAGAGCAGGCTGGAATATCGAGAAAATAGCAGAAGAATTTAAAGTGACAGTAAAAGAAATGAAAAAGATTATCATGCAGTATCAGAAAGATACCGGAAAGGAGATTTATGTCTAAAAGCATCATTGAAGAAAAAAATGCAAAACAGTGTTTCATATGTTCCAGAACGCAGAATCTTGAAAAGCATCATATTTTTTTCGGGACTTCAAACAGAAAAAATTCAGACAAATACGGTTTGACGGTACACTTGTGTCAACCACATCATAGAGACAGCAAAGAGGGTGTACATTTCAACAAGGCCCTTGATTTAGAATTAAAAAAACTTGCACAAAAGAGATTTGAGGAAAGATATGGTCATAAAAAATTTATGGCCATATTTGGAAAGAATTATCTTGATACAGACGAGTGGGTGATTTAGTGACAGTAAAAATAAAAGCAGAAGTAAGCAAATATCTGATCATAGCTACACTTGAAGCGATATTAAAGAATAACAAGCCTTATAAAAGAACTTATACAGAGCAGCGGCAAAATGAAAGCAAAAACAAGGCAGAAGTAAAAGCCATCCAGCTTGCGGTAAGACATTTGAATCAGTCACAAGAACTGAAACTAGAAATAATACCATCAAGTCCATACATAAAAATGTGTCTGCAAAGCCTTGCCAAATGGCAGCAGTCAGACTGGCTTACAGGAAAAGGCAAAGAAGTCAAACATAAAGCAGAATGGCAAGAGATATATGAATTAATTAAAAATTTTGAATTGGAGGTAAAAGATGAGTAGATTGACATGGAAAAAGAAAAACGGAGAATGGGGATTGAAAGGATATGATATAAAGAAAGTCCCGAGAGAACTGTATGGATATATGTGCAAATTAAAAGACTATGAAGAAAACGAACTTACGGAAGAGAAAAAACAGGCGATAGATGACGCATACAGTGAACAGGCAAAAGAAATAGCTGAACTGAAGAAAAGGATTGTGGAGTTGGAGAAAGAGAACAATGATCTCCGGACGATAATAAAAAAACAGAATAAATCTGAATGGATCCCGGTGAAGTATCATTACATTGAAGATGATGAACGAAAGAGAGAAGGATATCCGGAAGATTGGGTATATTATATCGATAGCGCTCTTCCTGATGATGAGCAGGAAATTCTTATCACTACAAAAGGTGGATATGTTGAGTATGACACATGCTATGTTGATGATGATGGATACTATTTAGACGGTGGGAGGGATTGGAGAGATATAATTGCCTGGATGCCTCTACCGGAGCCATACAAAGAAAAACATGTAATGCATGAAGAACCTATTGCGATGTCGCAATCCGGCAGCAGTTTATGAACAGATTTATGAGAAAGGATTAGAGAATGAAGAAAACATTAACACAAATAATTGACGAAGTGTGTGAGGAAATATGTAGTCATTACTGCGAATACAGGAACACAGCAGATGAAGATTGCATATGTGAAAAAGTAGGAAACGAAAACACTTGTCCATTGGATAAATTGAGGTGAAAATGGTGACATGTAAAGAATGCAGATATTACAACAAGTGCATGGAAAGGTCAAGGGAATACCCTTGTAAGGATTTTAAGAAAACAGCTAAATAGGTAATTAAAAATTAAATATAGTCAATAAAATAATGTGTAAAAAATGTGTATAATAATATTGACAAATGTGTAAAAAATGTGTATAATAATAAATGTAAGGAGGAACAGAATGAAAAAGAGAGACTTAATCAAAAAACTTGAAAAAGCAGGATTCAAATTCGAAAGGCATGGTGGTAATCATGATGTATACAAAAGAGGAACAGATACAGAACAGATACCACGACATAGCGAAGTAGATGAAAGACTTGCAAAGGCAATACTTAGAAGGTGGGGATTGTAAAATCCCTAACCTTGTTAATATATACACATTAAAAATGGAGGTAGTCAATATGAGAAAAGCATATCCTGTAATTTTTACACAAACACAAGATGTAGTTCTTATTGAAGTTCCTGATTTATCTATTCTTTCAGAAGGAAAGGATATAGCAGATGCAATTGAAATGGCAAGAGATGCGATAGGCATAAATATTATATCAAGACAGGATAATAACGAAACAGTTCCTGAACCGTCTGCCATATCAGATATAGATATTGAAAAAGGGACTTTTGCAGGCGAGGGCAGTAATTTTACATCAGTTGTAGATATTGATATTGATGAATATCGCAGAAAAGTTGATAACAGAACAGTAAGAAGAAATGTTACAATTCCTAACTGGTTAAATGTAGAAGCAGAAAAAGCACATATAAATGTGTCAAAAGTATTGCAAGAAGCCTTGATGCAGAAACTCAATGTATATAGATAATATGAACTACAAAACAGTTGTTGGCTATTATGCTGGCAACTGTTTTTTTAATTAGGAGGTATAGAAAGTGACAGAGGAAGATATCAAAAAAATAGAATACCTGAATTTGTATCAGGATTCAAGAATCGAATGTGAAAGAATCTATTGTGTCATGGCAGCAGTTAAGGAGCTAAAGAGAAGTGCAAAAAGCTCAATGAATGAAAGTGTGTCAAAAAGCAGCAGGAGTGATTTAAGCGACTATATAGCAAAGATAGAATACAAAGAATCAGAATTAATAAAAGAGCTTAACAACTCAAAAAAGATACTTGAAGATATAGAAAAGAAAATCAAAGAAATAAAAGACAAAGAAGAACAACTAATACTAACGCAACGATTTATATTAAACAAAACAATCAAAGAAATAGCAAGAGAGCATACATATAGTGTGCGAAATACATATAGAATATATCACAAAGCGATTAAAAACTTTGAAATAGAATAAAGTTGGCACACATTGGCACAAAAATCTGTGGTAAAATGTAAAATATCAAGAAATGTAAATATCACAAAATATCACAGAACAGAAAAGTGCATCTGCAAAAAGCAGGTGCACTTTTTGTATGGAGATATCATGACAGATAAAGACGCTAAGAAATTTTACAATTCAAAAGACTGGAAAGAGAAACGAATCAGTATATTGAAAAGAGATAGATATGAATGCCAGGACTGTATCGAACGTCTTAAGTGTGCAAAAGAAAAAGGTATAATACTAAATGCGAACGATAGAGATATAAGACGTGCTGAGCAGGTGCATCATATAAAAGAATTAAAAGACTATCCTGACATGGCACTGGATGATGATAATCTTTTAAGTTTATGTAATATCTGTCACAATGCCAGGCATGGAAGGTATCTTCCTGGATATTACACAAAACAAAAACCAAGACTGAACGAAGAAAAATGGTAATACCCCCGGTAAAATCTTTAAAATTTTCAGAAAATGGAGAA
>Ga0256405_10003784_pt1 | contig 30350 bp, 19 predicted proteins | sample RumenRJG_02DNA_FD_189096 | JGI IMG/M metagenome (GOLD analysis project Ga0256405, IMG submission 189096) | Bovine rumen microbial communities from Lethbridge, Alberta, Canada - RJG_02 | ecosystem: Host-associated > Mammals > Digestive system > Stomach > Rumen | place: Canada: Alberta...
TATATAATTCACCGATAAAAGTGCCGTCCATATCAAATGTCGCAATTCTATCTTCTTTAGGAATAAAGTTATCTGATTTTGGATTAGTTGTGTCTTCGACATATTCCTTTAATTTAGTTAAAGATGCACATTCATTCCATAAAGTGAAATATTTCTTTTCTTCTTTCTTATTACAACCACTTGTCATTAAGACTAATGGCAACAACATACCAATAATATATTTTTGTTTCATAAATAATTTCTCCTTTTATAAAAATTCTTTAAATATTCTAACAGCATTTATTTGAATTTATTCAAATCTTTTTTTATATTACGAAAAAAGCGCTTTTGGTTCTAAAGCACTTTTTAAAAAATATATTAGAGATTACCTTACCACTTTACACCTTCGTTATGAATGCCTTTACCAATAAAGGCTACTTGATTAAAATCATCAGGATATTTTCGGATGTAATAATCGATATAAGTAGCCACCATATCCGCGGTAAATTTATATCCTCTCGCATTCATATGCGTACCACAGAAATGTAGTTTTTTAAATTTCTTATCATATATAGGCGCATAATCCCATAAATTCAAAACATAAAGATAAGGGAATTTATCCACTAATTCTTTCAAGAATTTTAAAAAGTCTTTTCTCTGCTTAATCGCGGTCTTACCTAACGGCGATTCCTTTGGTAAGCTCATCACAAAAATACGGCATTTAGGTTCAAATTCTCTTAATCTTTGAATAATCCTGACATATTGACCGATGAATGATTTTTTATTGTTATCACTATTATTCCAATCCACATCATCTAAAGAACCAAAACCATCTGGATAATATTCTTTTAGATGATTCATATCATTAATACCTAACGCAATTACGTAGGCTTGGCATCTATTCTCATCGATAAAAGGATTTTTTCTTTCTTTGATATAGTATTCAAAGAATTCTCTACAAGATAAACCGCCTTTAGAAAAATTAATCGCAGTTAATCCACATTTTCTCGCGATATATTGTCCCCATGAATATTCATAATAATCGTGGAAACCTTTCTTTCCATCAATAAGGCTTTCATGTTCCCCGCTAGAAAGGGAATCTCCGATAAAACCAATGGTTCTAAATATGGAAGTTAATCCCCCATCAGGAGCAAATTTTTTAATTGGGTTAGTGAAGAAGTGACGATAAGTAATCATAGATTAAATCTCTTTAACATTGTTAATAACGCAGTTTGTCGCGTTATTAATTGTTATTCCTTTTTTATGTTTAATTTTTATATCGTTAAAATACATATCTTTAAAAGTTGGATAATCTTTAAAACCATCCACTAATATATTATCTAATTCATAGGTCCTTCCATCAGGACCAATAGAATCTCCTAATATAGTAATATCATCGAAAGAGAAATTAGAGAATTCCGTAATTGTACCAGCTGGTTCTCCATCATCATTATAATTAACAGAATGAATTTGAATCGTAGAAGTTAAGACATTTTTCACTCTCACATTTTTGACATATCCGCCTCTTTTTAGTGTGGTTTTAATATGAATACCAAAGATAGATTTATTAAAATCGCAGTTAAATACATCAACGTTATATACACCACCACTGATTTCACTTCCAATTGCGAAACCGTGGCTTCCTAAAGAAAGACAATCAAAAACGGAAATGTTATAACAAGGGATATTAACAATATTACCATCTGGATTCTTGCCGCTTTTAATCGCGATGCAATCATCACCGACAAAAAATACATTGCTAAATATATCCATATCATGACAACTATCAGGATCTATACCATCACCATTAGGTAAACCGCCCGAAACAAAATCACAATGATGGATATAGATATGATTAGAATAAACAGGATGAAGATTCCAACACGCTGATTTGCCGATATGTAGACCATCAATAATGACATTAGAGCTATTTGATATATTAATTAACCGATTTCTAAATCTATCATTTATGACTGGATGATCCTTTTCTAATAAAAGCATATCTTTTCTTAATTCTTTATCTCCACCATAGATCATTCCTTCACCATAGATTTTGACATCAAAAGTAGTTGCCACATTATTATGTTCTAACTCGCCAATATTAATTAAAGAAGCATAAGACATAACATTATGTCCTTCAAAACGAGATTTAATTTTTGGCAAATAATCTTTTGCATTAACACTACCTAAAATAACCGCATCTTTTTGTAAATATATCTCCGTATCGCTTTTAATAAATAACGCACCACAAAGATATGTCCCCTTAGGGAAGACAATTCTATTATTTGAATTAGCGTTATCTAAAAATGATTGTATTTCTTCAGTAATAACTTTATTACCTTTGTTATCACTAACCTTAACGATGACATCTTCTTTTTTCTTTGAAGTGATTATGTCTTGCTCAAAAATAATAGAGTCATCTTTTAAAACACAAATGTGATAAGAAGTATCATAGTCTAAATTATTAAAAGTGAAATTAGTTATTTTATCTTTTTTAATTAATTGCTCATCTAAATAATAAGAATATAGACTGTCTTTGTCATATTCATCTAATGTGAGATAAAGTACAATTTTATTTCCATAAACTAGAAATTTCACACTAAAACTCCCTTTGAATTAATAAAATTGCAAAACAAGCTGCCCATATCCCCACTTTTTATTAATTTTCATGATTATTAAGCACTCCTTTTATTCATTATTGAACGTGTTCTTTAATGATAAATTCTCTACTATCAGGATGTACGGTTCTAATATTTATGTTATTTAAAATTAGTCCATTGATATAACGGAAATAAAAACCGGATGCTGGTAAAACCCAACCATATATATAAGCTTCGGGATAAGAAGATGCGGGTTTCTCAGGAACTTCTTTGCAATATTCTTTTGCCGCTCCATAAAGAGTCATATCTATATCTTCAAAAACAATATTCTCTAAGGGATGATCTTTCATACCGCATATATTAGAAGTGATTTGCCATGCTTCAGAATAAGTGCCTTGATAATTAAAACAATGAGGGTCTTGTATATAATCATTATTCTTAAAAGAAACATAATTCCAAGGAATTGATTTATAAGTACGATAAGGCCCACTTACCTTTACATTTTTAACTTTGATATTTTTAATAGAACCAATTTTTAACCAGTCCGGTCCTCTCATTCTTTCACCGAGGTGAATGAAGAATGGACAGCTGACATTTTTCATCACGATATTTTTGATGTCAATGCCATCTATATTAGCACCGTCAACGGATTCGATAGCGAAGCCCGCCATTCTAATATTTTTAATTGAGATGTCATGGATTTTAATATTTTTAAAACCACCATTAGTTTCAGTTCCGAATTTAATCGCGTTACAACGAGATGATAAATCGCAGTTTCTGACCTCAATATTATCGCAAATATCTAAACGATTAAGTGTAAATGATGATTTAAAAACAATCGCATCATCACCCGCTAAAACGCGGCAATTTTCAATTAAAACATTCTTGCTATTATCTGGGGAAATGCCATCGATATAAACTCTTAATTTGCAGTTAGCAATTCTCACATTATTACAACCAGCAAAATAAATTGCTAAATCTGTGCAATTCAATACGGTGATACCATCAATTTCAATATTATCGCATTCTTTTAAGGCGATGCATTTCGCTCCACGATGGACGATATCGCGGATATTATCTTCATCCCAAATCGATTGCATATCAATAACGCCATGACCATAAATCTTGATGTTCTTACAATTAACGCCTAAAAATAATGAGGTGTTGAAATAAGTATGGGAAGCATCTTGATAGATATTAAAATCTATCTTTTCGTGACGCTCGTAATCATAAAAATTATTAGAACCTAATATCTTTGCCCCCTTAGCTAAATAGATGGACATATTATCTTTTAAATGAATAGTAGATAAAACATATTCCCCTTTGGGGAAATAAAAAACACTATTAGAGGGTGATTGGTCTATAAGACTTTGAAATTTTTTAGTTAAAAGTTCCCCAGTATTAGGTAATATTTGATGCTTACTGACGTCGATTTTCATAATTATAAACAACTTAAATCAATAATATTTTAATATTATTAACATTATTGTAGTATTCTTTGCAACTGAGCGGAGTTTTTTAAGCACAAAAAATAATCAAAAAACATTATTCAATAACTTTATAACATTTATTACTTTTTATCGTGAAGGAAAATGGCTTTTACGTCTTGTAAACGGCTTTCTTCAGCAGCAAATGACATAAGATGGCTTTCAATAGATGATTCTAAAGAAGTACCCATATTGCTATTAGATATAATTGCATTATAAAGCGCTGTTACTAAGCCAGTGTCTCCACCACCATGACCACCACTAACATCAGGTAATTCAGAGAAGGGGATAACCTCATCTTTTTTGGCGTAACGCTTAATAGTTAATTCGCCTCTTTCTTCATCTAAATCAATCTCTCCATAAGTACCATGGAATCTATAGATTCTACCATTAGCACCAGTAAAACCAGTCATACATAGATTAGCGGTGATCCCGTTTTCAAAAAGAAGATTAGTTTCTTGATGATCAACCACATTATTATCACAAGCAAATACACATCTACCATAACCATTAGATTCATAAGCTTTAATAATTTTCTCTTCTGTTAATGGCAGATCGGTACATACAACATTTTGTGGCCACATAGAATCGGGTTTGCCAGCGTTTTTCCATCTTTGGACATAAACGTATTTCGCACTATAAGGGCAAGTATCGATATATTTACAGGTTTCACATCTATCGGAAGCGTCTTTAGGTTGATTCTCTTTTTTAAAGAATGATAATGAGCCAATAGAAGAAACGCTATGACATCTCGATTTAGCAAAGAATTGCAATAAATCCATATCGTGGCAACATTTAGCAAGAATCATTGGCGATGTTTCGTTAGAATCCCTCCAATTACCTCTTACATAGCTATGAGCAATATGCCAGAAAGATACTTGTTCAATCGCGTGAATATCAACTAATTGGCCAATAACACCTTCATCAATTAATTGAGCGACATGAACATAAACAGGCGCATATCTTAAAACGTGGCAGACCACAACTTTATGTTTATATTTTCTTTCTGCTTCTAATAAAGCAAAACATTCTTCTTGTTTAGCGGTAATTGGTTTCTCTAAAAGAACATCATATCCAAGTTCTAAGGCTTTAATGCATTGTCTAACATGGTCTTGATCTTGAGTAGCAATGACTAAGATATCCGCTCTTTTTTCTGTAAAGAATTCTTTTTCATCAAGGAAACAATTCTCCTTGGCAACTTGATACTTTTTATTAGCGAGATCTAATCTAATTTGTCTTATATCGCAAACAGCTTTTATAACAAATTTACCGGTTTCGGTCATGGCCTTCGCATAAGAATCTAAGCCGCGACTTCCTCCACCTATTATTGCTACGCTTAATATTTTTTCTTCCATGTTAATAAACCTCCATAATGGCAATTTGATTACAACATCACTATTATAAATGTCTAAATATCATCATAATCAAAAAGCTCAATTAACTTTTTTAATATAAATCATTCGCGATTGAATACCGTTTGGAAAATCTTGAATATCTTTTTCTTCATTAAGCAGTCCTAAATCCAACCCATTTTCCATTAGTTCTTTACCACTTTTGCTATCAAAAGATAAAAGAGAAATATTATCTTGTTCACGCATTTCTATTTCATAGATATATTCTGGATTCAATCCTTTAAATTTCCAATTCTTCTTAGGCGCGGTTTGACTGGTTTGTATCGCGCTTAAAATAGCTTCTTTTTGATCATCACTAACCATATTGAAGCTATAATATCTTTCATCATCAAAGCAGTTATCAATGACATAATAATGTCCAAATTGAATTAAATGGCGATGCTTTTTAAAATAGGCAATTTGTTTTTTCATCGTTTCTAATTCTTTTTCGGGGGAAGTTCTAATGTCAAATTCATAACCAAACCCTCCGATGGAATTGATATTAAAGCGATCTTCAAATGCAGATCTTTTTTGATCAACGCTATAATCTCTAGATATATGAGCACCTAAGGTGGATTGAGGATAGCCAGTTAATGTGCCACAGACAATATAGCAGCGGTTATTCGCATTAGAATTATCACTACCCCATGTTTGTGGCATGTAATAGAGCATACCTAAATCATATCTACCGCCACCAGAGGCACATGATTCAAATAAAATATCAGGGAATTTTTTGGTTAATCTTTCTAATAATTCATATGTTCCCATCATAAAGCGATAAATTAATTCACCACTTCTTATACCGATATGAGAGTAAAATTCACTTATCATACGGTTACAATCCCATTTAACATATGCGGGTTTCAATTCATTAAATAGATTAGATAAAGAATCATCTAAATAATTAATAACATCAGGATTAGACATATCAATCACCATTTGATGTCTTCTTTCTAACGGTGTTCTTCCTGGTATTTCTAAGGCATATTCCGGATGGCTTCTATAAATATCACTATCAATGGATATCATTTCTGGTTCTACCCAAATGCCAAAGGAAAGACCCATTTCTTTAATTTTATTAACAAAAGGAGATAATCCATTAGGGAATTTATTTTTGTCAACAACCCAATCGCCTAATGCGGCATGGTCATTATTTCTATTTTTAAACCATCCATCATCAATGACAAACAATTCTATTCCTACTTCTTTACATAATTCCGCCATTTCTAATAATGATTGTTCATTAATTGTCATGCCGGAACCTTCCCATGAATTAAATAAGATGGGGCGGTCTTTATAGGCGAACATAGGATTAACAATATGCTTATTAATGAAATTATGCATTTGAAGAGTGATTTCTTCTGGGCTATCTTCTTTTACCATAATAGCCACAGGGGTAATAAATGATTGATTTGGATCTAATAAATAATCAAAAGCAAAATCATTTAATCCCACCATAACGGAAGCGTGTTCTGTCGGATTGATTTCCACGATTTCTTTATAGTTACCACTATAAATGATATTAAAAGCGTAATAACCACCATTTTTATTATCTTTTATTTCTAAATAAGGATTATGTTTATGAGAAGATGTTCCTAATAAAGATTGATTAATAAAGACACCATTATTTAATCTTAAACTATTTCTATTTCTTTCTTGTGTCCATTTGCCGTCATAGGTATTAATAGATAGATCTTTGGAATCAATAGGACATTCTAAAGATAATAAGCGCTTAATACGACAAGGCATTTCTCCTTTATTAATTAATTCTTTATGAACAGCGATGACATCGCTATCTTTAAATAGAGAATAATAAATATGTAATTCTAATTTAGCGGCTTCGTCTTCTTCAATTATTTCTAAAGTTTCTAAAATATCACGAGGATGGGGGCCAAATGGTAATTTACTTTCTTTAAGAATATTAACTTTTTTAAAAAAGAAACGATTGGTGAAAGAATCATCACTATTAACCATCAACATTGATGGTTCAGCGTTATTTCCGTTTCCAAAAGAAGAAGAAATAAGAAAATCATTATTATAATCTTGATTGGAACCAGCAGGGTGTATAAAAGGCTCAATTGGGGTGAAATCCAATTCTTTTTTAACACCGAAATATCTTTGCGTGACAAAGAATTTATCGATTTTATTAAATTCCTCATTATCGTAATAATATTTTTTTATTTCCAAAAGAAGGCAATTATTTTTTGTTTCTAAAAGGATGAATTTATCCATTATTTTGATCATATTTTTACCCCGCTAAATATTGATATAACTTTTCCACATATGGACGTGTTATTTCGTTTTCATATAAATCAGTGACAATTGATCTAATTGATCCGCTTGTGGATTTATTAGATAAAATGATTTCATCATTAATTTTAAGATATGCACAAACTGTAAAGACATCATCTTGATGGTTATTAGTAATAGCAGCGCCTAAATCAACAATGACATATCTATTATTTAAGGTGTCTTCATGAGTCATTGAATATGGATAATATTTGCTTTTATTACTTGTAGAAACGCAGATTCCAAATTCTCCTAATTGATTAAGTTGCTCACTGTATTGGTCATTAATCATAAATTTCATTTTGAAATGATCGTTTCTAATAACAGAACCAGATATTTCACAACTATAAGACAAAAGCATAGAAGAAGACACTTGATCTAAATCACCAATTGATAGCCAAGAAGAACCAGTGAAATATAAGTGATTTTCATCTATTTCATAGTAATATTTTTGATTGTTAAAGTAACAATAAAAATAATCTTTTAAATCATATTTTTGATGGGCGGATGCTCCTTGAGATAGATTTAAGGAGAAAGAATTATATCCTGACTTTGTTAATGTATTGTTATTAGTGGAAAGAAAAGATAATGATGCTCCATCTTTAAATTTATAAGGAAGGTTATTGCTATTAGCGCAAGAGAAATTGATATTAGAAGCATTACCGGATGTATTTTTTAATAATCCACTGCCTTTTCTATTTAAATTTACAGAATGTAAAGTAACACCTATATCCTCATTTTCTTCTATTGCTGAATAAGCTTGTACCACACTATAAGAAGATTTGGTGTCAATAACCGCTTCATTAATCAATTCATTATTAACTTTAATATAAGTATAAGTTTGTGAACTATTTTTAATTTTAATAGCGCCGACTTCCACAATATTATCTTCATTAGCTTTTAAGACATTATGAACAATATTATTAGCGTCTTTTAAATGGACATCGCCGCTATTACAGCCAATAGAATAACCGTGTCCATTGTCGCTCCATGTATTATTGATATAAATATCAACAAGGCCATCATCCCAATCAGATCCTAATTTGTTGCATCTATAATTAAATCTTAAAGCAACAGAGCCATTAGAGCTATTAATGATAGGATATCTAACAAAATCTGTATTGATATTAGAGGTGTTACCAAAGCCTTCTAATTTATTAACACTTTCTTTTCCCATTAAATCTCTTATGGTGATGACATCAAAATCATCTAAACGCGATTTATCAAAAGAAGTATCACTAACATTAGAAATATATTCACTAGAAATTAAAATAGCCTCTCCATTATTAAGAGAAACACTAACGCCTTTCCCTACTCTTTGATATGTTTCTTGATTATAACCAAATAAATAATATATTTGTCCATTAGGTATAGTGACATTATAAGTAGAATTAGTAGAGTCGCTTTCAAAATTAGTAATGAATTGATATGTTTTAGAATTATCTAATTGATTAGTAAATGTAGAGGTAGAAGTTCTCACACCTTTTCCATATAAGGAATTAGAAAAATAATTACCATTAATAGAGATGCTATTAGAGGTCATCTTATATCCTTCTAATAAGGATTGGATTTGACGATATTGTTTATTAGCTTTTTGAATATAGAAATAAGTGTTATTGAATTTATTATCTAAAGATAGACATGCACTTTTAGTGTTTTCAGATTCGCTATATTCAAATAAAGCATAGCCAGAAACATCTTGCGAAGCCGCTAAGAAGGTAGAAGAAAAGACATCATAATAATGTGTTTCCGTTTTTCTTGATGTATCAACACCACTGGTAATAGTTTGATAAACCTTAATATCTTTTCCTAATTCATTTTTCGCTTCATTAATTGCGTCATATATTACCTTACTAGGATCATAATAATATTTGCTTCCCCAAGATGATTTAACACCATAATAACGAGTGGAATATGTATAAGTATCAAAAGTGAAATAATCTAATCCTGTTTCATTAATCCAACTTTTAATATAGTTTTTATAAGCATCTTTATTTTGGAAATAGCCAAATTCCGTACTTTTATTTTCATCATATGAACGTAAAGAGGTAAAAATCATCGGTAAGGGGTGATTTTTTAATTCATTATCATTTTGCCAATAATTGAAAATTGCTTTAACAGAAACACCCGCTCCGGCAATTTCATTAGTGGAGGCACCTGTTACATCATTAGAAGTAGGTTCATCTTTAAATTGCAAGCCTAAAAAGGCAGGGTGTAATAACGCTTTTTTAGATTCAGCATTAGACAATCTGTTATTAATTAAAGTGACATTGCCACTATTACAATTGTTCATAATATCGGTATCTGTAATGATACATTTCATGCCGACTTTCCAAGCGGCATCCATAAAGCGTTTAACAACACTATCTTCAAAGCTCTTAAACCACCAATAGGAATAATTGCTTTCGACACTTTGTAATCTATGTCCTAAAAATAAGACGTTCGCGCCGGTATTTTTAATATCGGTAACGATTTCATCAACATGTTCAGCATCAGAAAAATCAACAGCGTTTCCTTTTTCTTTGTTATAAATGGTATTAAATTCTTGTTGTGTGCAAATTAAGAAACTACCATCATTTTGTAAAATAGAATAGACATAATCACCATTTGAATTTGTGTTTGTATTAGTATTAACATCATAAAACCTGACACAGTTTGGTGTTCCATAAAATAACATTGGTTTATTGGTGATTGTTAAAGTATTAGAAGAATAGCTATTCCCATCAACATAGGTATCTATTATGACATTATGTGTGCCCACTGTTTCGGTTTCATAATAGATATAGCCATTTTCATCTTTATCTAAATTAGTTAGAACTAAACCGTCACGATAGTCAGTGGCATCATGAACAACATATTTAGTGGCATTATTATTAGCTTTAAATCTTAATTTATAGCCATCACATCTTTCTAATGTGGCGGCTTCCGAAGCACCTTTTGCGGATTTCATAACACTATTAACAATAAGTGCAACAGAAGAAACAGTTAATGCTCCGCCTAATATAGATATAGCTAAAATAGTTTTTAATTTTTTCATGTTGCTAAAATACCTAATAATATATTACTAATATTATTATTAATTTGCATATTCAATTTTTTTACTTTTTTTACAATATATTGTTATTATTGTAAAAAGACCACGATTTTCTCGTGGCCTTTTCAATATTTTTTAATTAGTACCAAACATCATCAGAGTCTTGATTCAAGACATCTTCGTTTAATACTTCTTCCCTTCAAGAAGCGGTTACTGGGAGGACATTATCAATATAGAATGTTCCGGCAGCGTAGAAAGTTCCAACGTAGTGATCACCAGCAGCTGCATTTATAGCGGATTTAGCTACTGTAATTTCTTTCCATTCACCAACAGGGGCGAAATAATGCCATACTCCACCATTAAATGCAGTTTCTGCATAGACATAAAATTTAATGCCTTCTTCTGGTAAAGAATTGTAGAATTCATCACTTAATGTGAACGTTTTATTATGTGCTGCAGTAACAGTAACCTTTAACGATCTAATTCCATCAAAAGAGGTGCCAGAAACAACTTCTGCAGTATTTCTTGATTCTGTACCAACTAAAAGTTGAGCATAATCTTCTTCAAAGCTTGTTGAGATTTTATCATCCAAGAAATTAGCCGGACGAACATCATCAACATAAATCGTTGCGACACCACCAAAAGTAAACACATAATGGTTGCCAGCATCAGGGTTAATATATGATTTTTTAACAGTATGTTGCACCCATTTATTTACATCCCAAGCTTTAACTTGATTGCCATCCCCACCTTTGTTCCAGCCGTTAAAGGCTGTATTAGTATTTAAAGCGAATGTCAAGCCTTCATCCGGAAGTGCGTCATAGATAGCATCAGAAATTTTAAAACCTATACTATTTATTTCGCCACACACAATTTTTAAAGAATATTCCCCAGCAAAAGAGTTTTCGTTTGTAATAGTATTTGTGTTTCTAGCATCAACGATAACTTTTTGTAAGGAACGATCGTCTTCGAATCCGACATTTGCGGAATCAGCATATGCTGGACGGATATCATCAACATAAACCGTTTGGCCTGCACCTAATTTGAAAATATAATGTTGATCACCAGTTCTAATGCTACTCTTTGGAATGACATAGTCTTTCCAAGTATTAACTGGAGTCCAGTACTTAATATTAGAATTATCTATGCCATGACCACCATTATAAGTTTGAGTCGCTCCAGTTGGCATCTGGCCATTAAATGCTGCGTCAGCATATAAACGGAAGGCGATACCTTCATCTGGCAAACGATTGTAATATTCTTCCGAAATAAGGAAAGCATTCGTGTTATCACTACCACTATTAACAATCTTTAAGGAATGAGTTCCATTAAAGGCTTGTTCAGTAGTCACCGTAGTAGTAAGGCTTGAAGAAATGAAATATTTATAAACATCATCTTCAAAATCGATGGCCATATCATCGATTCTTGCTAATAATCTATCGTCGGTTGTTTCTAAAGAATTAATGAATTCTTGACTTGGTGCACCCTTATCAACAACATCAACATCATCACCAGTGGGTGCGGTAAATTGATGTCCGTGGCTAGAGCAGCTAACCCAATATTCTTTAATACCTTTGTTTGCGAATGATGGAGCAACAGCAGAATAATGATTCCATGTGACTTTCTCGCCTGCACCTAATAGTTTTGTAAAACCCTTGGTAGAAGTGGTTCCAACAAGAACACCAAAAACGGTCAAAGCAGAAAGACCCAATGTGGAAATCAAAAGAATTTTTTTCTTTTTCATATTATTTCCTCTTTATATGTTTGTACTTTCATTATAACCATTAGTTATAGTTTTTATATTTGACAATATTTTCACTTTTTTATAAAATTTTGCACTTAAAAGATGTTTTGAATTAACAAGATAGCAAAACAAGCTGACCAGTTAAAATCAGAAATACTATGTACATGCTTTCGATAATCTGGTTTTGGTAATGGGTCACCTTTTCTATGACAATCATAAGGAATGGTTTCTTCTTTAGGATCATAGAATTCAAAAATACAGCCAGTTTTTAAATACCATTTATTAATCATATCTAATGTTTTATCTCTGAGAGATTCCGCAAGAGCGGTATAGCCATATTGTTTAAGGCCTTTGATGATGAAATAATTCAAATTAACCCATACTCCGCCTCTCCACATATCATTGCTAAAGCGTGGATCTTCTTGGGAAATAGAAGCGATAGGAACTTTTGACCATAATTTATTTTTATTTGTTAATACTTCCACCATTCTTTTTGCTTGTTCTTCAGTAGATATTTTTGCAAGCATTGGGAAGAAACTAGCGGGGGTTAAAACATGCGTTAATTCACCATTAAATAAACGGTCATAATAAACACCATCTTCTTCGCTCCATAGTAATTTGTTTATCAAAGAAGCAGTTTTATTAGATATATCTAGCCATTTTTGTTTCATTTTGTTATCACCTAATATTTCATAAATATCAGATAACGCTTTGGTGTCCAACGCTAAATAAGTAGAAAAGTCGATGCAATCCATTTCGATATCAAAATCAAATCTTGGGGAGTTATCTAGTCCTGATTCACCGCATTTACATTCTTCATAATCCGGCTCCGTTTTCCATTCTAAAAGGCCGTTTTTATTTACATCACGGTTATTAATATCGTATGTTAAATATTTTTCCAAATAAGGAAGACACGCTTTTAAAAATTCTTTATCTTTACTAACTTTATATATTTCTAACACACCAAATGACATGATGCATGGTTGGGTGACATCACTACAATCTGTGGGGTTAGCCATGTGGGGCATAAAGCCATTTTCTCTCGTTTGTTTTAACATCGCTAATAAGATTTCTTGGGCTAATTTGGTGTTATATGTTGATATAGCCATCGCGTGAAAAACACTATCCCACATCCACATATGGCGATGAGGGACTCTATCAGGAGTGGTCCATAAAGAATCTATTTTTCCTTCGGGAGAATGAACATTAACTTTATTAACACTTAAAGCTTTATAGTATAAGGATTCATATTTTTTATCTTTACATTCTGGTAAATCTTTAAAATATTTGATTCTTTTATCAATTAATTTATCAATATCTTCTCTTCCTAAATAATAATTAGCACCACTTCTAGCCTCTGTTAAAGCAAAAGAATGGTGGATAACAAATTCATATAACCCGTCTTTACGAACGAAATATTTAAATCCGAGAAAATGATTGTTGAGGTAATAAATATCGACACCACGATTATTGGTGTGACTAATTTCACTTTCTCCCATAAACATAGGTAAAGAAGGACTATAGCCAATTAATGTATCATTATCTAAAAACACCAACGCAAATTTGCCATCTTCAGTATTAGCTTTAATAAAATCATTCATCAAGCATTCCACTTTCACTTTTTTAGCGGGGAATTTCATTTTTATAAAATGAGGAAAATATTCAAACCGCCACTCGAGCGGTGTTTCCATAGTCATTAAGATGTTGTCTTCATAATAACGGTTAGGACCGTCTAATGCGGAAAAGCCAAATAATTGTCCATATCCCCAAATGTTGTTTAATACCATAAATATTATTCCTCCATAAATGCATTTTTGATGAGTTGTAAATCGTTTTTTTGTTTATCATTTAAATCCATTTTTTCTATATGTTTTATTTCTTCTAGGACTAATTTGTTATTTATTGGTTTAGGACTACCTAAATATTTATCAGCGTTTAAATAATAGATTTTATCTAATATATTTTTATTTATTTTTATTCCTTTAAATTCTTCATCTAGATATTGATGAATATCGTCAGTTTCAAAAAGTTGTCTTAAAAAATCAGGTCTTCTATGGTAAGCAATTTTCCAGTATTCATTTTTAATAAAGGGATATAAATCAGAACCGTAAACAATACGGTCTTGATATTTTTCAAAAAAAGATGACCATTTTTCCCATTGCTTAGAAATATTAATAAATTGTTCTCCTCCTGGAGTGGTATCTAATCTCGTATGGGGATAAGACATAAATTTTATTGCATCTTCATAATGCAAAGAAAAGAAGCCAAAATGGGCTAAGGTAAGATGCAAATTTGGAAATTTATCTAAAACATCAAACATTTGCAATGTTATTTCTTCTTTACTGGGATATGAGCCATCATAAACACGGCCTTGCGCTATTGCTTCTTTACTAGCGATGCTGATGTCCCAATTTTCATCGGGATTAGCAATATGCATGGTAATTGGAAAATGATTCTTTTCACAAAAATCATAGAATTTATCATAGATAGGAGAATTAAGACCTTGTTTGGTGTATTTAATAAAGGTTGGATATCCTTCTAACATTTTTACGCCATCATATCCCATCATATAAAATCTTTTTACTTGCTCATAAAAATCATTTTGAATAGAAACTAGATCATCATATTTATCAGGATGAACTAATCCAGCATAGCAATATCCTTTAGGATAAAAATATTTTTTAAGATATAAACCTCTTAAATTATGTAGTAGATCGAATTTTTTATTTCCTAAACTGTCGTATTGTTGAGGAATGCTTAAAAAACAGCATTTGTCGACATTTAAATCATCAAATTCTTCTTGGAAAATCTCCGCTTCAGTCAAGGGAGACAATTCGTATAAATAATAATGAGCATGCGATTCAAATAATTTCATTATTAAGCCTCCAAAGGATCAACTTCACCGGTTAAATATTGTTTGATTTTTATGATGTTTTCTTGGCTAACACCGATACTATCTAAATAATTAGCCGCACCTATAGATAAGGTTGTTCCACCATATTGATAGGTAAAGGTATCGATGTAATTATCAATGGTATTAGCGGTTCTTGCGCCATTAATATTAGCGAAATTAGAAAACATATAATCATGATATAAACCAATACCATTAACACCCGCTAAAGTATTTAAAATATATGAGATAAAACCAGTTCTATCTGTGCCGATAGCGCAATGGAACATCACGGGATAATTAGTGGGCTCCGCTAATGTATCAAAGACTTTTTTAATTGATTTAATATTATCTTCATCATAGAAAACGCTATTTTCAAAATTAATGGGGCAATGGACGAAATTAACACCTTCTACTGCGCTTTCATATTTGGTATTGCCTTCAATTCTTAAATCAATTTCGGTTTTGATTTTTAAATCTTTGACCGTTTGTTTACCTTTTTCAGTTATGTCTTGTTGGTCGTTAGTATGTAAACGAGCGCAACGATAGACAAGACCTTGTTTAGTTCTTGTTTGGCTTTTGCCAATTCTAAATCCACCGACATCGCGGAAATTAGTAACGCCATCGACATCTAAAATACGTGGAGCTTCGCCTTTGATATAGAACTCTTTAACACTACTTTCATAATCTCCTGAGGTCGTTTTATAAGAATATGTATAATAATAGGTTGTGGCAATTTCTAAATTAACTAAAGAAAAGTCTTTAGTTGCACTTACATAACTAACCGCATCAGACATATCGCTATTTTTGCTTAATTTTAATTGGAAATCGCTCGTGGTAGATAAATCATTTCCATCCGCAAGAGCTTCAATAACGATAGGTTTTGGCTTAGAATTTTCTGCTTTGCCAAAAATAGTCGTAGGCAAAATACTATAGTTTTTGTTATTTAAATATTCTAATTGGATATCTGTATGAATGGAATAAGAGACATCGTGCTCTTCTTCTTGCTCTTCTTCGCCTTCATCTTCAATAGGGAAGACAATTTCTCCTCCCTCACTTCCTTCACTACCTTCTGAAGAATCTTCTCCGGTAGTAGATGATATAGAAGAACTATCTTCTTGGCTAGTATTAGAAGATGTCGGTTTATTGCTACTACCACAAGACGCTAATAACAAAGTAGCAAATATTAGTAGGGATAACTTACGATAATTATTTTTCATATGTTTATCCTTTCTTTAAGCCGCTGTAGCGATTCTTATATCATCAATATAAACTGTGGTTGTGTCACCAATTAAGAACACCCAGTGATCTCCAGAATCAGGTTTGATATTGGCTTTTTTAACAGTGACTTTTTTCCATTCTCCAATAGGGGCATAATACGGAATGAGAGTCGCATCGGAGACAGGATTTGCATAACAATTGAATATTTTTTCATTGGCATATATATAGAAAGTAATGCCTTCTTCTGGAAGTTTATCGTAGAAAGTATCAGAAATAATTAAGCCTTTGTTGTAAGCCGCGGTATTGACAACTTTTAAAGAATTATGGCCTTCATAAGCGAAATCTTGACTGATTTCTGCATTATTTCTTTCGTCGCTTTTAGCAATTAATAATGAATATGATTCTTCAAATCCTGTGCCAATAGCCTCATCAGCAATATCCGCAAAGAAGATATCATCAATATAAGCGGTAATCGCTTTACGCGGTAGGCATATCCAATGATCTCCTCTATCGGATTTAATATTATTTTTAGCAATTGTGTATTGCTTCCACACTCCCACTGGTGCGTGATAATGGAAAGTGTCATCAATTTTATATGAACTTGTGCTATTAGGATCATAGACACCAGCATTAAATGCCTCATCGCAAAATATAGAGAATGTAATGCCTTTTTCTGGCAAAGAATTATAAAGAAGGTCGCTCAATAAGAAGAGCTTTTGATGTGCTTCGGTTATTTCAATTTTTAAAGATGTTTTACCACTGACAGCGCGTTCATTTGACAATGAAACATTATTTCTATCATCATCAACGATTGATAATCTATCAAAACTATTTTCAAAACTAAAAGATTTTGTAAACGGGCGAATGTCATCAAGATAAACATCTGTGACTTTACCGACAGTGAATACCCAGTGGTTCCCTTGCTCGGGATTGATACTGGATTTAGCAACTTGATATTCTCGCCAAATATTTTGATCATCTTCCCAGTAATTAATTCCACCATCTAAAGCATGACCAGCATTATAAATAGGATTCCCAGAAGAAATGCCACCATTAAAGATATCAGCACTATACATAGTGAAGATAATGCCTTCTTCTGGAAGCATGTCGTAATATTCATCAGAAATAATTAACGCAGTAGCATAAGATACACCCAATGTCACTTTTAAAGATTTATTTCCGGTATTATGTTGTTCATCACTAATTACGGAAGTGGTATTTTGGCCATTAACAATCATTGATAATGAACTATCATTTTCAAAATCTAAATGTTTTGGTAAAGCAGGAAGGATAACAGGGGTAGTAATTTCATTCTCGCCAACTTCATCAGAGAAATTTTTATCACATTTATCACAATGATAATGTTCAACATTGCCTTCTTTTTCAAATGTTGGTTCGACGGCATCAACATGTTCCATTTCGTGATGACCTTCAATAATCCAACTATTTTGTTCTATTTGTTTTTTACCTTCGGCATCGGAATAAAAATTATGGCATCTTTGACATTCATAATATTCTTTATTACCATCTGTGGTACATGTGGCTTCTACGGCTTCATGATGCAATAAATTATGGCCTAAAGCTAAAACGCGAATATCATTGATAGTCAATTCATTTTCACCTTGTTCATCAGAATAATATTTATGACAATTATCACATTGATAATAAGCGATATTGCCATCTTCAGTACATGTAGCGGCCACTGCTTCGTGGAAATAAATATTATGGCCTTTTTTGGGAATGGTAATATCCGCTAAATCAATTTCACTTTGGCCTTCTTCATCGGCGAAATTCTTTTCACACACTTCGCAATGATAATAAGTATAGTAGCCATCTTCGGTACATGTTTCTTGTCTAGAATCAACAGTTACTAAAGTATGGTGGGCTTTAATAACCAAATCGTCTAATGTGACTTCTTTTTTATTCATATCAAATAATAAGTCACAATTTCCACATGCATAATGCTCTTCTACCCCATCTACAGTACATGTAGCGGGGACTTCATCAACATAGACATAAGTATGTTCATGGCTTTTACTATTGCAGCCAATAATCGTAAAGACTGTGCTAATTGCTAATAATGATATGAATAATGATTTCTTTTTCATAGTTTTAAAACCTCCAATCTTTATTCATAAGCGGGAACTAAACGGATGGCTTTCCAGTCAATTGACACGGAATCAAACGTTATTTCACCACTCTTAAAAGTATCTATTTGATTTGTGGTAGTAATATCTCCATTAAAATCAGCGAAATTGATGGTATATGTCATCCAACCATCTATTCCTTCTTCTAATTTTCCGCGAGAAGCCACAAGATTATCTTCACTACCACTTATAGTGACTTCTTCAATGACATTCTTTTCATAATTATTAATAGCGAATTTAAATTCACCTTCGCCTTGGAATTTGAAATCCATCGCAATAGCGCCATGAGATAATTTCTCAATAGTAAATCTATCCCAAGCGGAGTGTTCAGCTTTTTCACCTTTATTATATGTTTCAATATTCTTTTTAATTCTAAATGATTGATCCACCACTCTTAAAGATGTCCAATCAATATAGCCATTCGCGGTTTGATCTTGTTCGGGGGCATAGACTAATTCAGCTATTTCAGCAACATTTTTGCCGTCACCGTGTAAATAATATTCATTGATAATCAATGTATACCAACCGTCGTATTTATCGGTAACAATAACACCCATATTACAAACGAGATTGCCATTATAATTTCCGATAATGATATAGTTAGAGATATTCCGCCAGGCTTCTGGTGGGGTGTAATTGAATCCAAATGTTTTAATGCCATTGCTGGTCATCTTAAAATCGATGGCTAATGCATGGCCTTTTAATTCCGACATATTAATAGGTTTTGGTAATCTCATTTCAATTCTTCCACCGGCTGGATGGTAAGTAGCGTGAACATGGGGGACAAATTTTAAAACATGCACTGTCACATCTCCATAGATGCTTTCATCATATTGCGAAATAATACGAACAGTGGCGTCACCTTCTTTTTTACCTTTTAAATATTTATTATCGATGACTTCAACATTTTCTTTCCCGGAAATAATTTCAAGGTTATATAAACATGAAGTAGCGGTTGTTGGTAAAAAGACAAAATTATCTCTTAATGTGAACTTGTTTTCTAAATCAATATTGATTTCCGGTTCTTTAATAACGATTTCGCTAGGACCAGTTTCTTCGGTTACTAAATTATCGATAGCAAAGCTAGTAATATTACTAGAACCAGTTTTTTTAGTATTAACAATGAAATTAAAGGAATATACATCCAAATCAAAATTTGGATCATTTCCGATGGTAAGAGTTTTCCAAGTACCAATGGTGTAATCTCCGCCATATTTTTGTTTTACCATGTTACCTAATGCGTCAAATAGTATTACTTCAGCATAACTAGAACCACTGATACGGAGGATATCTAATTTTATTATTTCTCTCGCTAAATTAAGAGGCTTTGGTAAGGTAAAAGAAAGAGATGGGTAACGATCATCTGCAGTAGAAGCATGTTGAATAACACCGACGGTAGTATGGCCTTCATATTCATTTTTAAATGAATAATATTTCTGACTAGAAGCAGCAGGCTCCACTTTCAATAATAAATCATTACTAACGTTAATGACGATATTCTTCGATAATGATGGATTGGAATTAGAAGCGATTTTTGCATTCACTACTCCAATATTTTTAGCCATTAAAGTTCCATCTTCTTGCACTTCCACGACATCTTGATCAGGAGTTAATATTTCCACGTTGAAATCATTATCGACTAAATCGGAATTAGGAATGAAATTAACTTTAGGAGTTATTTGATACCCAACACATCCATAAATAGTAGAATCTACTTCCATATAAGTAGGCGCTTCTAATGGCAAAATGTGGACGGGTAATTCATATTTCACATTAGAACCATCTGTCGCTTCACAAATGACTGTTGTATCTCCCGCTTTTGTGGTGTAGATGAAATCGTTTTTAAATACACCCATATCCGCATCTTTTAAAGACCATTTAACATTTTTATTAGTCGCACTTGCGGGAAGAATTTGAAAATCCTGAATCATAATGTTGTGATTCAAATAAACATGGTCCGAAAGTAATTTAAAAGATATTTCTCTTATTTTGATATCTTCAACTACATCTTCTCCACTATGGTTATCCACTGATTGACAAGATGGCAAAAATAGGGAGAAAGATAATAGGAAGAGAAAGATTTTAGAAGTATTTTTCATAGCTTACCTCCTTTTCAAAAGCATCAGTTGGTTTATTAGTTTTATATTTTCCTCTGGTAAAATCAGGAATTTTATAAACTCTACCACCATGAGCGATAGATTTAGCGCTTAATGGGGTAATGGCATACCAGGCGGCGCAGTCATAAACATCAATAGGCATGGGTTTATGATTAATAAGAGCGTCAAGAAATGCCCCAATCATATAAAAATCCATACCGCCATGACCAAGATTGATTTGTTCTTGGGTAATTTCTCTCCAATATTTTGGTAAATATTCTTTATATTTATCTGCGCTATTTAAATATTTAGAAATAGTTGCAGTAGTATTCCAAAAATCTTCATGATCATCATCTAATAAAACGAGATTTGGTTCTTGATTAGCGCATCCTTTGGTTCCTTTAATATGCAACTGACGGGAGTAATAACCAGGAAGCGTGGTGTCTAAAGTCAAGGTGATGGTTTCACCATTTTCACAAGTGATAATTGTACTAACAATATCACCTTGTTTGAATTTAACACCATCTAAGGATTTATCTGGACAACGGCCCGATTTAATATATTCTTCTAACCCCGAAGATTTACTAGCAATTGAAACCATGGAAACAAACCTATTTCCACGATTGATATTTAATAATCTAGCGATAGGACCCAATTCGTGAGTTGGATAATTTTCACAATTGCGCGCAATATAATTTCTCAAACGATAATGACGATTGATATTGCCTTCGGTTATTTCTTTTCTTAAATCGTGAGAATAAGCACCATGGCAATGGACAATTTCACCTAAAACTCCTTCTTTGGTTAAGGAAGTCACTAATGTTTCAAATTTGTCATAGCAGCAATTTTCCATCATCATGATAGGAGTTTTAGTTTTTTCATAAGTATTCACTAATGCCCAACAATCTTTAATGTCATAGGCTCCGCCAACTTCCATCGCTACAGGAATATGATGTTCCATACACAAAACGGCTTGTTTAATATGTTCTTCCCAAGAAGAAGCAATATAAATAGCATCAATATCTTTATCATTTAACATCTTCATAAAATCAAGATATTTTCTAGGTTCATGGTTTCTTTTTTCTTTAATAATCTTGGAGGCTTTTTCGACACGATCTTCATAAACGTCGCATACCGCAACAATGTCAACGACTGAATAGGCTAAAAATGTATATAGCATTCCTTGCCCTCTTTGACCTAATCCCACAAATCCAATTCTGACTTTTTCCATATTTATTTATCTCCTGTTATTTAGCGTAAGAATATAAGTAAAAGCGTTGATTCTTTTCTTCATTAAAATAAGAATCACTACCATCATTAGTTTTAACTAAAACTAATTGCTTTGTTAATTCATCGCTTTTGCTATTGATGTCTTTAATTAATAAATAATGTTTCTCTTTATCGATGATAACTTCAAAAACATTATCTTTTTTATATTGCAACGCGGTGATGTTATTTCCTTTAATATCAAACTTTCTCACCACTTCTTTTAAATAGATAAAACTATCTTCATATAGTCCGCGTCTATCGATGATTTTATTTCCTCTATCGATGATTTTTTCTAATTCTTCACCACTTATATATAGACCTTTTCTTAATAATTCTTGATATTCAGTAACATTAATAAAACGATCAAACATCTCAAGATTTAATAAGAAACCACCCAATATCACTAAAGGCAATAAAGTAACTACGGTAACAATATAGATAAATTGTTTGATAAATAAACCAGTTAAAAAGAATTCTAATAGCACTGGTAAGGCTAATAAAACAATCGTAAAACCTATCGAAGGTAATAATGATTTGATATAGACATAAGAAGAATTTCTTAATGAATAAAATAATTTAGAACGATAAATAACGGAATAATATAAGAATATTATCACGATAGGAATATAAACCGCTAAAAAGAAAACTAAGGTAGCAATTGAATAAAAATTAAAGCCAAAATAGGCTGTTAAAGCATTCATACCTAATTTAAATAAAGCGGTAAAAAATCCCATAATCATAAAATGAAGCCAATTATCTTTTATTCCTTTTTTAAATAAATAAGAGAATAAAACGCCTTCTTCATAACATAATTGAAGAAATACGCGTAAGACACCACCTAGCATAACAAAGATAAAGGGATATAAAATAAGATCAATTCCATTAGAGACAACATAGATAATTCTTATCCAATATCGACCTTCTATTTCTTGCAAATTACCATTTTTAATCGCCCCTAAAGTGAGAATATTTAAATAATCCGCAAAGAAGCCTTTGACAATTGATAAAATTAGAATGCCGAGTAAAATTAAGCCCACCTTAAAAAGCAAACCATAATTATTCTTAATTATGTCGAAAAATTGACTTCTTCTAGTCTGAGGAAGTTCGCTTTCTAAAAAGTCCTTTTCTGCAATCTTTCTTTTAGCCATAATTATTTAATTTCTTCTAAAACGCTTGCGCTTTTAAGAGCGACTAAGTAAGGATCTTTACTATCTCTTAATTCTTTTGGTGTTCCTTTGGCCACTACTTTACTATCGTTAATGACGTAAAGAACTTCGCCATAACGGATAGCTTCCATATAATCATGAGTTACATAGATTATGGTCGCGTTTAATTCTTCTTTAGCCTCCTTAATTACATCAAATAGATATTCTTTGATCATAGGATCATTAGATGTCATTGGTTCATCTAATAAGATGATATCGGGATCTTTTACCAAAGCTTTGGCTAATACCATCCTTTGTTGTTGCCCAAATGAGAGATATTTAGGTTTTCTTGATAAACAATGCGCAATTCCTAATCTTTTAGCGATATTTCTTACTCTGACTAATACTTCTTCAGGAGAAATATCCACAAATTTTAAAGGGAAAGCGATGTTATCAAAGACGGTCATACGGTCATATATCACATAATTTTGTGGCATATATGATATGTTTCTTCTTCTAATGGAAAGTTCTCTTGCATCTTTTCCATCAAAGGTTAATTGACCATCGTATTGGTTTTGTATACCAGCAATAATGTTGAGCAAAGTTGTTTTCCCACTACCAGATTCACCCAATAAAACGTTGAATTTATGGTTTTCAAATTTAATATTTAAATCTTTAAAAACTTCAACTGCGTTATTGTTTCCTTTTATAGGATAGGAGAAAGAGAGATTTTTGCACTCAACTTCTGGCATATCAAATTCCTTCTCTCCTTTCTAAACGAATATTATCAATATAGATGTCATATTCTTGCATTTCATCAGGGATAGAGAAATGGAATTGGCCTATTCTTAAAATGTAACCAGCATCGATAGTAACAGGTTGATTTCCCGGACCAACAGGATATTCTTTATTGAAAACAATTTCATGAGTTGTCCAACCGGTCTCATATCCTCTAAGTCCACCGACATAAGCTTCATTGCTGTTTTTGACCATGTAGAATGAAGGAACAATTTGTTCGCTTTCGATATTTTTCACCATGACATCATAGCAGAATGCCCATTGCTGCTTTTCGCATTCTTCAACAGATAATTTCGCCATAGCGGTTTGTTTCATATAAACTTCTGAAATAATAAAGTGTGACCAGTTAACCCAACGCACATTACTAGCGCTACTATGGATGTGTAACATCTTATTTCCACTTGTGGGTTTAACGCCATCAACCTCTTCGGTGATATCAAAAGATAAGTGATCTTTTTTGACATTTGTTAGAGAGAAGAATGATTTTTGGAAATCCTCTTCAAAGTCACAAATTTCATTTTCTTTTAAAATGAATGTGTCGATTGGCTTTCTTATTTCATCAGCAAAAGTGAAATAAATATCATCGAAATATAATCGAGGAGCAAAAGAGGCGTCATAAGCATCTTGTTTTTCAAATTCAAAATATAAAGCAGGCGCTTCTTCTACATTAAAATACATGCTTAAAAAGTCGATATCGATTTTATATTCGATTTCTGTCCATGAATTCGCGGGCAAGTTGAATGTTTCACCACTAGCTTTCCTAATGTTGTAATAGGTCTCAAATTCCGTGATAAAACCCACTGTCACTGGCATATCGAAATCGTTATCGTTATAAACGGAACAAAACATCGAAGAATATTTCGTTAAATCACCTTTATTAAAATCAAAGGTACGACTTCTTAATGGGAAATAAAATGTCGGTAAAAATCTCGCGGTTTTATCTCCTAGTGGCCTTACTAAAGCACTGTAATCACCACTTTTAACGAATTTTTTATCTTCGTTTTGTTCGATACGGCCAAAGCCATAGGTGATTTTAATGGTTTGAAAGTCAGGGCCCCATTGCTCAAAGTCGGCAATCATTTCTACTTTGGCTTCTTGTTGTTTTTGATTGTTATTACAACTAGCCAAACCAGGCAAAACAATAGCGGTTAATAATAGCGGTAAAATCTTTTTCATATTATTTTCCTCCTTGTTTCTTACTAATAATGAAATTATTAAGATAAACAGTTTTGGCTTCTTCCGCTTTGGAAGTTGAATTACCAAATACGAGCATAATATATTTTAAAGATCCGATAGTTTTCCACTTGGTGATGGCAAGGTTAATGGTTATTGTATTGTATCCTGGCTTTAAAATTAAATTTTCTTCAAAATAAGAATCAAAAGTATTAGCGCCTGAACGATAACCGACAGAGAATTCGATGTCTTCACTAGTTGGATTAATGATATTAAATGTCATATTAGCGGTCTTTTCACCGATATCTTTTAAGAAAGTAGGAACAAATTTAATAGATTGTTTCTTTTCGGTAGTTTTACCAATTTCCATCTTTAAGACATTTTGATATTCATCATAACTAGTGATCGATGTAGCAATAGAAGCATTATATTTTTCAAAAGTGTTATTTAAATCGTTGGCGTCATAGACGTCGTTTTTTGGACCAACATTATGTTCAATAATATTTGTTTTACCATTATAAATGACTTCAATATTAAGAACATTAGTGTCGTTATTTAAATTAACGGAGATATTAAAGAAATGTCCGTTTTTATAAGCTTCACCTTCGCTTAAAGCTTCTCCATTAACTTTAATAGAGGTGCCATTATTGGCGTAGAAAGTATAATCAATGCGGTTATGATCTTTATCAACATCGTTTTTAACAATAGAGAAATCAGAACCATTTTCATTTGCCATCGCTAATTGGATGAGGTCTTCACGAGCATCTTCCATTTCTATCGAAGTGGCGTTCACTTTTGTACCTTCATATAAATATGAAGTTAAGAAATCAAAAGTGGGTTGTTTATCGATTTCTAAAGATTTTAATTTTTCTTTTAAATTATAAAAGATTTCATATTCTTCTAAACCATCACGGATAGCTTCTAATCTTAATGAACCGACAGGACCATCAATGCCATATGGTTTTCCAGGATAGAATAAATATCCATCACCATTAACACCAGGATAATGGCAGGCATCACCATTATAATAATCATCAATTCCTTGGAAATTACCATTAGAGTCAACACGAGCAAAGAGATTGGTGGACCAGAATAAATTACCTACAACATCATAATTAGCTTGCATCCATGATAATAAACGAGGAGATGATAATGAATCTTCAGTATGATATGTTGGATATGGTGCTCTTGGTTTTACACATGTATACCACCATTTTTCTTTTTGGCTATCATAATGGCTTCTTTGTTCTGGAGTGTCGTAAAAATTAGCTTTTGGACAATATGTATCAATAACTCCATCTAATTTTTCACTCCAAGAAGCGGTCACGACATTAGGAATATTTCTAATGGCTTCAATAATTTCTGGTTGTAAAGGATTTTCTTTATAAGAATCTTTTAAACTATCTGCTGTTTCATTTAAGACGGTTTTAAAGCGATCACATACATATATGGCACGTTCTTCGATACCTAAATCATCTGGTTCGTCGATGATACCGCCCATAAAAACAATAGTTTTCTTAAACATGTTATAGTTTTCTCTAATAGATTTAATAAAGAAACTATTTAACAGCTTTTTCATTATTACTTCGTCGAAAGAATAATCAATTCCGGGAAGAGGAACTTCTACTCTTATTTCCGGAAGAGCGATATTCGTGCAACGAGGGTTTTGCATTTCTCGATAGGAAATATCTGTGAATTCATTTATATCTCTATCGGTTAATGTTTGATGATACAACATAGATGTATGCGCGCTTAAACGATAATCATATAAAGCATGATTATATTTCATATACATTGTTTCTGTTGAATCGAGTTCACCACATTCAAATTGCCAGCCTGTCTCAAAACAGCTTCTCGAATGTGATTCATAATTCACTTTTAAATCATAAACATTTAAAGAGACGGGGAATTCTTTAACTGTGCCATCTAACGTCAAATAGAAAGTACCAGTGTATAAACCTGGTTTTTGCATTAAAGGTGTTTCAATCGAAACATAAAAACTTTGGTTTTCCCCTTTTTTGATTTTGTTTTCTTTTTTTCTCACCAATGCATCAACAGGCAATAAAGCATCAGGAAACCAGCCCGGTTCTTCTCCGGTAGCGGTATCGTAGATGGTTTTAACTTGGCAATAACTAGCCGCTAAAAGATGGATATTATTTTTTGGAATAGTTAATCCATCAGCGTTTTTTAAAGAACTAATAGAAGCTTCATAATAATTAATGTCTTCTTTAGGAGTGACAACAAGATGCCCTGCTTCATATTCGCCACGGCAAGATTTAATATCAATAGTAGCTTCTTTAGATAATGGGGCATAGCGTTCTCTATTTCTATCTCTCACCACTTTTTCAGCGCTAGAAATAGACCAGAAAATATCGTTAAAATCATGCTCTGGATAAGTAGTCTTAGTGCCATTAGAGCAAGAAATGAGGACAAGTCCAACGAATGATAGACTTAAACATCTAAGAGCTGTTTTTTTCATAAAGAATACCTGCCTATCTAAGGCCAGCATTTCTTAACGTATCATTCCAAACAGTATCAGTATAATAAGCGATGGTATCGTCATAATACCGTTGTGGTTCTTTTCCGTCTTTACGTATTTTGGTAAAGAAATCATAACCATTGGAAAGGTAAAACGCATCGACGTGGCCATATTTATTTAAAGGGAAATTATATTTAGAGGGTAATGTATAAGCGTTAGTGAAAGAAGAAGTCACATAATTGATACGATCTTGATGTAATGGATCAATTTCATTAAATAAAGTAGGGTTCTTTTCTTTTAAGTTGTAATTAAATGGCAAAGACGCTCCATCAGTTGCTTTAATATAAGCATCTTGAGCTTTATCAGTGGCCATGAATCTCACGAAATCAACCGCGGCATCTTTGGCTAGAGCATAACTAGGAATAATAGCTTGGTGAGTGGCACCATAAGAATGGATGACTCTTCTAGCTTCTCTGATTTTGTCATAATCTTCTTGACTAACTTCATATCCTTCACCAGTTAAACTAGAATCACTATTATCAATAGCGGTTACTAATGCGGATAATTCCGCATCATTTTCAATGGTGTCGCATCTTTCAATGACAGAAGAGACAATTGGGGTCTTCATCATCTTAAATGTATAATTGGCGCCGCCATGATTGATAATATCTTCTTTAATTTCTTTCATTTCACTGACAAACCAGTCACCATTACAGTTGAATAAAGCAGCTCCTTTTAAGAAATTACGTTGGCTAGCCATAAATGTTTGGCTATCACTAGAAGGAGAGACAAAATGTTCACTTTCCATTAATAATTGTTTATAAACATTGAGGGATTTTAAGCGGCCTTGTTGAGTGAAAATGGCTTTAGATAATGTTCCATCATCAATGCCATTCCAGAAATCAATATAGCCATCAATGCCTTGATATTGTGTCCAAAAAACATCAAATAAATTATTGAAATAACCTTCTTCTTTTCCTTGAATAAAACAATATTGGGAATTGAGCTTATCATCCGCTTTATATGTGGCATCGCGGAAATCCTTACAAATTGCTACTAATTCATCAGTGGTATTAGGAACTTTATAATTTCTTTGTTCAAAGAAGGTGGCGTTATAAACAATACCGTTCATACCACCTGCCCAAGGAGCAAAATAATATCTAGGTTCACCAGAGGTATCACCTTTTGGATAATATTCATAAGATTTTAAGAAAGAACTATTTAAAAAATCTTTATATAAAGTAGTCGTGCCAGGGATTTCTTTGTTATAAACCACATCGGTTAAATCCAAAGCATCTTCGTGCCCACTAAATTTGGCTAAGTTCATACTAAACATGAGGTCGAATTTATTAGAAGAGCGTCCGGCATCCATAATAGTTTCGGCATATGTTTGATTATCGTTTTGATAAATGCTGACAGCGAGATTAGGGTATTTTTCTTTAACCCAATCTTCTTTTAAGAAAAGATCTTTAATAGCGTTAACCCATTCATAACGATAACCGGCATTAACCACATAAATATCGATTTGATTGGGATTATCGGCGTTATTCCTACAACCAATCAAGCCACTGCTAAGCATAGCAATTGTGGAAACACCTAATAAAACTTTTTTGACACTGTTTTTCATAAAAAACCTCCGTTATCCTTTCAATCCACCGATTGAGAAATTTTTCATAATTCTATCTGAGAAGATAGAAAATAATATTAAAGCTGGAATAAATGATAAGACTAATCCAGCAAATAACTTGGGCATATTGTCGCTTCTTTGGTTTGATTTTGTAATGGTATAAATACCAGAAGCTACGGTGGGGTAATCTGGTAAAAACATCATTGGAGTGGAATAATCATTCCAAGATCCAATTAAGGCGAGAATAACTAAAGTGACAATAGAAGAATGGGCTTGTGGAAGCATGACTTTAAAGAAGGCTGTATAATGACCTCCACCATCAATTAAAACAGCTTCAACGTAGTTCCAACTGACATTTTTAAAGAAAGCATGCATGACCATGAAGTTAAAACCAAAACCACCTAAGCTTGTTAATAAAACATAAAATGGGGTGTTATAAATTGGTAAATAGTCGGAGTTAACTAATTTAAGCATGGAACTGGTGGTACCGATAATAGGAATAGTCATACAGAAAATGGCAATCGCATAGATGACATTTCTTCCTTTAAACTCATATTTAGCAATGACGTAGCCAGTAAATGTTGACATTAAAACACCAGCGGAAACACCGATAAAGCAATACCACATTGAATTAAAGAACATTTCTGGTAAATAAATGCTAAACCCACGGGTATCAGAAACATAAACTTTCAAAGCATCTATATAGTTTTGGAAAGTAAAAGTATATTCAATATGAGCATTTGGATTATCGATTTTTTCACCATACCAGTAGCCTGTTAAGAATAAGGAATTAAATAATAAATAGACAATAAGGTATACAAGTAAGAAAGCGTAGATAGAAAACAAAATGAAAACGATAGAATTGACGATTATTTCGCCAGGAGTTTTTTTGATTAATCTATTGCGTTGGAGGAAAACGCGAGGGAGTTTATTGCTTTTACGTTTCATATTAATACTCCACAGCATCGATTTTATCGGTCA
>Ga0256405_10003786_pt1 | contig 30342 bp, 30 predicted proteins | sample RumenRJG_02DNA_FD_189096 | JGI IMG/M metagenome (GOLD analysis project Ga0256405, IMG submission 189096) | Bovine rumen microbial communities from Lethbridge, Alberta, Canada - RJG_02 | ecosystem: Host-associated > Mammals > Digestive system > Stomach > Rumen | place: Canada: Alberta...
TTTATCAGCAAGTAATAATACTTGATTTGCTGTACCTGTCGGATTATCAATAGAATTTCCAGAGGCAAATAATACACGAGTTCCACTATCGGCCACATCAGTTATCGGTTGAAATTGCGGAACTTTTCCACGCATATTTTTACCTGTAGAATAACAGATAGCACCTTTTGAACAGCTTATATAATCTATTTTTTCACCACTTTTAATCCTTTGAAGAATTTGCTTAAAAGGTTCAAAAAATTCTGGGTTCATTGTATCAGCTAACCCTGTGTTTATTGTTTCAATCTGTGCAAAAGGATTATTACGTCTTAAAAAAGTAGTAACAATTTCACCATGAGAAATACCGTAAATAGACATTTTGTTTTGTTCAAAATCATCAATAACAATTATCTTTTTAGGTTTTATGCTTGCATTTTTAAGAAATGAACCGTCCTCATTCAAAATTCTGATAGCGATATTACCGTCAGGCAATTCAGACTCTTTTAAAATATGATAAATTTTACCGTCTTTTGGATTTGTCCACGTAATTCTTGAATAACTATCTTTTAAAGTATTTGAAGTTAATAGTTTCAAATCCTGCGGTGTTGCTTTAGGGTAGGTAAATACTTTCGGAGCTTTTGTTCCTTTTATGACTATTTTATTTAATGTTCTTGCCATAACCATTTCAGGCGAAGAAAACCGAGGAAGTTCTGATAATGTTTCAGTGACATTTGCAGAGGTTATATCCCTCACTACTTCAGCACTTTGTCTTGCAATACTATTTACGATTTTTGGGGGTAAAATTCTCATATTTAATTATACAATACCCATTCCGGGGGTTGTCATCTGAACAGCCATATTATGAGCTTGTAAAGCTGTATCTACTGCTTGTTGGTGCATTTGCATAGCATTAAAATTATCTTGCATTATTTGTTGTTGATTTGCAAAATTTTGTAAATCTTGATTTGAACGATTACCATTAATCATCATACCTGCAATAGCAAGATTTTTCATAATTTGAGCAAGTTTACCAGAATAAACCTCTTTTTGTTCATTTGGTTGTTCTATAGGTTTTGAATTATACAAAATATCTTTTGGCCTGTAATTTTTGTTAAACTCCATTAAACCTTCAACATCTGTGTTGATTACTTTAACATCTTTACCGTTCCCAACTTTTATTGTTACTTTGCCATTAGGAGTTTTTTCGACACAAGCCATTTGTTTCTTACCGTCAATTTCTACTTCGTACTCATACTTCGCATACTCTTGCGGAGGTTTAATATTAATTGTACTTATACTATTAACACTATCTACCATAGTTTTATCCCTTCCATAACTTTAAACTTTTTGTGCTCCATATTTAGCGTTTAATTGCTGTTTTAAAAGAGCTAGTTCTCGTTGAGCGTTTGCCAGTTCAGCATTTAGTACATTTTGTTGCGGTTTGGTTAACTCATTTTTATATTTTTCTATAGTATTTTGTAAAAATTCTACTTTTACATATGCTTGTTTGGTTTTAATTTCATCAAGAGTTTTTTCCCTGAACTTTTCAGCTTCAGGATTTGTATGATTTTCATACATTACCGGATAAATACTCGGGTTTGCTCCGGGATACACTCCTATGTTTTGAGGAACTGGATTACTCATAATTTTCTTTCCTTTCTGTACTTATAATCTTGCAGGTGAAAATCCACCATTTACATTTGGTTTTGCATATAGATATGTTGTTCCGCTTGGACGTTGTAGCCTAAAACGTAATGTTGGTGAGCCATCCGGCAAATCAGGTCCAAAACCTTCAAATTTTCTGTAAACGAGTACATCACCTTTCGGACTTTCTATTACTTTAGCTTTAGCCTTACCAACAGTTAATTTATTACCATTTTTCAAAATAGTTTCCACTTTATCTTTCCAAGGAGAAGTGAATTTGAATTCTTCAAATTTTGAACAAATTTTCATCAATGCTCTTCGCATAACTTCAGATATTTGCTCACACTCTATTATTCTTTCTGTTTGTTCCAATGCAAATTTTTCTAATCCCATACTTTTGTGCCTTTCTACTACAAAAACTATCTATATATTAAAAAAAATTTTTGGCTGAAAATTTTGCCTATAAAATTATAAATGTAAATTTATATTACAAATTTAACTAATCATAAACTATCAAACTGACTGTCCGGTTGTCTCAAACTGAGTGTTAATTTACAGTAGGGTGGGCAAAATGAAATATGCCCACATTTGATAAAATTTAATGGTGGGTACGCTTGCGCTTTACCCACCCTACGGACTCTACAGGTTTTACAATCCTGTTTTTTTATTAAACTTAAAATGGTCTATTATTTCTGCTGATTGCGTTAACAAAACTAGCAGGCAGACGAAATCTTTGTTCAAGAAAACAAATTATGGTAAATTTTTACCATTTAATTTTCACCTATTATATCTTTCCTAAAATACAATTAGCGATTATTTTTTTGCATTTGTTTTTCTAATTTTCTCTGTTTCCACTCGTCATTATCAGGATTAACAAGTTTTTTACCTACAAAATAATATGCCGCAGGACAAGCATTTCCCTTATATTTATAACCTGTTATATTATCTTTTGCATCAACTTCTATAATTTTTCTACAATAAAAGTCCGTCGTTCCGCCGCCGGAAGTGTAGCTATCAACATATGTTCTACCCTTTTTATCTGTTTTTACATAGCTTCTTTCATACGTTGATTCACGCATTGTAGACCGTTCTTCCCAAATATAAATATTTTGACCTGCAATTGTTTGTTGACTATCAGGATACCCCCACGCATTTATAATTGATTTTAGCGGATAACCTATCCATGAAGAAAGTGCCTTATCCATAAACGGTTCACTATGGCAAACTTCTGCCATTGAGATAAATACGACCAATAATAATACATATTTCTTCATTTTTATTAACTCCTTTTCCTTCCAATCATAAACCCGATTCTATTATTATATAAACAACATTATATGTAAATAATAGACAAAAACTACGACCATAACTAAAGAATTTGTTAAAAGTCGAATTTGAAAAAATTTTCATAGTTTGGTACTCTAAAAAACAAGTTATGTCTCGCATTTTGAATAACAGTCAAGCGTTTCCCATAAAACTTCTTTTGAACAAATGGCTTAAAGATTTTATCATTTTCTCCGATAAATGCTTGATTATAAATATCTTTAATATTTTGTTTATTTGCTTTATATAACTCTTTTAAGCAGTTAAACTCTATCCTGCAGCTATCCAAAGTTCTATTTGAATGATGAAATTTTTGCCACTCCTCATCCGTTTTTACCAAATAATTTCTTGCAAAATCATCTGCATTTTCTTCGGTTATGCTATACAAAATGCCTTGAATTTCCTTTGAAAGTCCTAGTTTTTCATCAAATAGATACGGATTACCGCTAATTGCCACATTATTATCTATTGTAAAATCGAAATTTATAATTGATGCAACAAATACACCAGCAGAAAATGCCATTAAATCAAATTTTTTATATTTTGAAAAATCAAAATTCAAATCTAAATCCGAATAATCATATAAAATCAATACATCTGAATTGGCCTCAAGATGTCCAAACTCGTATTCATCACAGCCCCATCCGGAGAAAAATATAATCAATTTCTCTGAATTCTTATTTATCAAATAACTTTTCAAATCAAAGCCTCTTATTCTACATCAAAGTCAAAATATGTATCAGGATATGGCTCATTTTCCAAGGTAAAATGCCACCATTCGGAATCTATACCTTTAAACCCTGCCTTAATCATCGCATCATGCAATATTTGGCGATTTTTCTTTTGTTTTTTAGTTATTTTTTTGTAATCAGGATGAGAAATTTCTGAGAATAAATCAAAAGTACCACCCATATCAACAAAAGCTCCATCTTTTTTTATCAAAGTTAAATCAACCGTTGAACCTCTGGAGTGCCCTGATTTTTCCATTATATACTGCCCTTTTAACAAATCTGATTTTTTTAGTTCGGGATAAAACGATTTATCACCATCATCATTTGGGTTATTTATCCACTCTACAAAATTGTAAACAGCTTTTTGAGGTCTGTAGGTATCCCAAATAAGCAGTCTATAGCCTTGTCGTCTTAAATATGCAGCGGCATTTGCCAAAGCTTTTGCGCTTTCTTTGGTCATATATGCTATTGGTGCTTTATAACCATTTATCTTATTACCGGTGAAATTATTAGATGAGTAGTACCTAATGTCATATGCGGCATCATCAATTACAGTATAAACTGGGACAAAATCGCTTTTGTCACAAGAAATTTGAGACGCTATTGATACTTGTACAATACTAAACAACACCATTACAACCAATAAAAATTTTTTCATCAAACTCTCCCTCTTGTCCTTTAAACTTGAGGTTATTATAACACAGTTTGACCTGCATTGATAAAAGAATTAATAAAGCAGTTAATCAAACTCCCCTTTTGAGGAATATATTTTTTCTTAATTATGCATAAAATACATATATGAATTACGTTAACAAACTTTTAAAAGCCCTAGATGAAAGCACCTCTCTTACACCTGACAAATGGACAATAGAACATCAATTCGTCTCCGGAATGAGGAAATGGATATCCAACATTGTACCTACGGAATTGCTAAAAAGAACAGTTAAAAATTCTGTTGAATCACTTGTAACATTAAGCCAAGACGGAATTTTTTACGAAAAATTTCCCGATAAAATTGAAACCCCAAACTACGGTGACAATTGGGGCGTAAGTGCTAATTATATAGAAATAAATAACCGTGCAATTGCAGAAATGTCAGGTAACCAATGCAAAAACGGAATAATCAGTACAATAAAAATGCTGCCAGCAATTCCGCCTAGCGCAAAAAGCTGGGCTAACTGCATAATTTTATCTCAAATTTTTCCTAACATATACGGAGACGGATATAATAAATCCGCCGACACAGAAAATTCTATTTACGGAATAAAACTGAACACAAGTTATAGCAAAAATATTATCAATTTTGATATCATTAATAAAATTTCACCCATTGAACAATTTCGAGCTTTTAATGACTTGGCAAACTTTCATGGGCTAAAAACAGGCTTTAGAACTGTAATTTCTGCAGATCAAATTAAAGTTGTACTGAAAGACGGAAGTGATACAACTTTCGACTGGAACAATTCAGAACACTTTAATCTGTTTTTAAATGCACATATTGAACTCATAAATTCCGGATTTGAGGCAATCTTCATAGACTCAGCAAAACACATAGGTGGGTACGATATGGCAAATTATACAGGAGTAGGAGCCTTACCAAGTTACGAACAAATGCAATACATTATCCACGAAATAAGAAGCAGATCCGGAAATACACACTTGAGTTTTGTAGGAGAAAAAAGTACAGGAGATTTCGCCCGCTACGAAAATTTAGGATTGTCAACAGGAACAGGTTTTATAGAACCTGATGATTTTCACACAGTTAGAGATGAAGCCATAGATTATAAATATTCCAAAAACTACTCTCCGGGAGTCGAAGTTTCAAATGACAATGACACAGGTGGAAGACCATATGAAGAACGACTGAGAAGAATTCATAATTCTATTTTTGCGTACGAATTTCCAAGCGATAAATTGGCAAGTTTTATGCAAATGGAAGACTTTTTCCCACTAAGATACGACACTAATACTCACCACCTAATGATGTCAAATCCGTCTTATTCAACGGACGGAACTCCTTTAAGTCACTGGGAAAATTTATTTGCAAAAGATGATGGTAGAGAATACAACAAAAAAGTAGGTGAATTATTCACCCACTCTTTGAATTTATAGATTTTTATATTTAAAATCTTGAGAAAATATAACTTTTTGCCTCAGGATTTGACCTATATGCAATGTTACAAACATTTTGCACATTTTTCGCTCCAGGAACACCTGCCGCATAATAAGTTTTGCCGTTCATAATACCGAAGATTTGAGCTTTCTTTTCTCCATTTTTAGATATTGTTAAAGTTTCTTTAAAGAAAGGTTTTTCACCTTCTTTAAACCCTGCAAAACAAGTTGCAATACTAATCTTTCTGTCTCCATTTTTGCTGACAGAAGTCTTCATTATCTGTTTTGCATGAGGCTTTTTACCATCAAATTGCCACTGTTTAATTATTTGTCCTAAACCGTCGGAATTATAAAAATATTTATTCCAAAGTTCTTTTCCATAATTTACAATTTGTTTACCAACAAAAATTTCTTGTTTTTTCATATTTAATACTCCAAAGTATACATTGTTATACATGAAAAAAGCCTAATATTAAAAATTTGCCATTATGTTAAGATAACTTAATATTACATTTTTCAAGTTCTAATAATTTTCGTTTAATATCTGCGCCCGCAGAATATCCGCCCAACTTTCCGTTTGTACCAATTACCCTGTGGCAAGGGATTATGACAGATATTGGATTATGACCTACCGCACTACCCACTGCTTGTGCGGACATTTTTTTAAGTCCCCTTTTGTGCGCTATCAAATTGGCAATATCGCTATATGTAATTACTTGCCCATATGGAATTTCTGATATAATTTTCCACACCTCTTGCCTAAATGCACTCCCTATAGGTTTTAAAGAGAGCTCATTTACATTCGGAGCCTCTAATTTAAAATATTTATCCAACCAGTTTTTAGCTTTTATAAAATATTTTGAATCTTCCGCAATATTTCGCACGCTAAATCCATTTGCGAAATATTTTTGCCCCACAATCCATGAACCTACAAGATTTTCTTCTTTATCGCACAATAGCAGTATTTCTCCTATAGGAGAATTATAAACTGTTTTGTAATATATATTTTTAGTTATTACAACCTGCACTATTTATCCATCTCAACAAGTTTTCTGCCTAATGCAAAAGCACTTTCTAAATCACGAGGGAATTGTGCTTGTTGAACTTCTTTCTTATGTTTTTCATCAAATAAATCGCAGTTATATTTTGAAAAATCAGCGAACTGTGTTGTATCATACGAATACAACCCTTCTGCATAGCCCATAATATGATTCAAACCTTTTACATTTTCGCCTAATATTGTTGTATAATTAATTCCTTCAGCCATTTCTTTTGGACAATTCATAGTAAAAATAACTCCTGTTGGAATAACTTTGTCCAATCGTCTTTTCAATCCGCCATTAACTTTATCTACCATATATGTATGGTTTGGGAACATAAGTCTTTCTACAAAACTGCGGAAAACTCCTGTAGGATATGAAAAATATACCGGACTGCCAATTATAATTGCATCCGATTCCAAACATTTTTCAAGTATAGGTTTTATATCATCTCTTATTGCACAAATTCCTTCCGTCGTACTGCCTTTTCTTTGACAAGCAAAACAACTTCTGCAACCTAAAAAATTATATTCATACAAATTAAAATATTCTACTTCAGCACCAACTGATTCTGCTCCTCTCTGTGCTTCTTTTAATAACTTTGCCGTATTGAAATTTTTTCTCGGACTAGCATTTAATACTACAACTTTTTTCATAATAGTCAAACTCCTTTTTAAATAATCTACCACAAAAATAGAATTAAAAAATAGATATTATCCACTCTATATTTGTGTTATTCTATAGATATAGAGAGGTTTTTATGGATAAATATACACACAATTATAACGTTATTTTGGACAACATGGATTTGAATGAATATAGATTACGCCCCATTGCAGCAATAATGTACTTGCAAGATGCTTTTGCAAGATTTTGTGCAACAAAAAAAATGGCAGCATATGATTTATTCCCAAAAAATCTATACTGGATAGTATCAGAATTTAATGTTGAATTTACAGGAGTATCTCCATTTTGGTCTGAAGAAATAACTACTGAAATTTGGATTTCTGAAATTACAAAACTTAAAATATACACTGATTTTAATCTTTACTACAAAGGAAAAATTTTTGCCAAAGGCAATGCCTGCTGGTTTATTTTAGACCAAGCTACAAAACGTCCTGCAAGAACAGATATTATTAGTGAACGATTTAATGTATGCAATGAATTAACATTAGGCGAACATAAGAAATTTTCAATAATGGAAGCTAAAGAAAAAGTTAGCGAAATTGTACATAAAAATAATTTATCTGATATTGATTTTAATAAACACGTAAACAATAAAAGCTACTTAAATATGGCAGAAGCTACAGCTCCTACCGGATTTAAAGAAACAAAAAAATTAAAAACATTGAACATCAAATTTAATCAAGAATCTTTTTTGGATGATATTTTAATTTGTACTACAAGCAAAACTGATACACCTGATACCTATGTACACAGGATAACAAAGGATAATATTTCAATATGCGATATCCAAACATCTTGGACAAATAGAAATTCAGACGAAACAATTTTAGAATATGATTTAGAAGTTAAACATGAGAAATAACAAAGGTTTTGCAAATGGCATAATTGCCGCAATAAGTTATGGAACAAACCCTTTATTTGCATTACCAATGTATTCGAACGGGTTAGATGCAAATTCTGTACTATTTTACAGGTATTTTTTTGCTGTAATTATATATGGAGTTTGGATAAAATTACACAAAAGAATATCTTTTAAAATATCATCAAAAGAATGTCTAATGCTTTTTTGTATGGCAATAATTTTTTCTTTATCTTCTTTATTTTTATTTGAGGCTTTCAACTATATCGAAGCGGGAATTGCCTGTACGATACTTTTTGCTTATCCAATAATGGTAGCAGCAATATCAAGAATATTTTTTAAAGAAAAATTTTCTTGGATAATATGGGGCGCAATGCTGACTGCAATATTTGGAATATATTTGTTATATGGAGGAAAACAAAACGAAACACTGAATATAAAAGGAATTATATTTGTACTCTTGTCATCATTAATGTATGCAATATATATGGTAGGAATAAAGCAAATAAAAGTCCTTCGTCGAATGAAACCCGACAAACTTACCTTTTACGTTATGCTATTCGGTTTAAGTATATATATTTGGAATTTAAAATTCTGTATGGAATTGAAGCCTATAGAAAATCCTCTTGTGCTGACATGCGCAATTATGCTGGCACTTTTCCCAACCATAATTTCACTCGAGGCAATATCTATAGCTATCAAACTAATAGGCCCTACATATACTGCAATTCTTGGAGTACTGGAACCACTCACCGCAATCTTTTTTGGAATAACTTTATTTAATGAAACATTGACCTTAAAAATTGGCATAGGTATAATTATTATATTATTAAGTGTAATTTCCGTAATTTTAAACAAACAAAAACAGGAAAATAAGTTATGATAGTTTAGGAGAAAAAATGAGCGAAAAGTCAGAGCAAGCAAAAGAGTTATTTAAATCTGGATATAACTGCGCACAGGCAGTATTGGGTGTTTTTTGTGAAGAATTGGGTTTGGATTTTGATACAGCAATGAAAATTGCCTCTTCTTTTGGCGGAGGAATGGGAAGAATGAGAGAGGTTTGCGGAACTGTAAGCGGGATGTTTATGGCAGCAGGACTAGCCTATTCTAACAACGACAGCTCTGCGGCTAACAAAACCGAACAATATAAAATCGTTCAAGAACTTGCTCAAAAATTTAAGAACAAAAACGGAAGTATAATATGCAGAGAACTACTGCAAGGAATAGAATCTTCCACTTCTCCGATTCCAAGCGAAAGAACAGAAACATATTACAAAAAACGTCCTTGTATAGAATTGGTAGGAGATTCTGTCGAAATTTTTGAGCAATATTTGAAAGAAAAACAAGTAACTGTTAAGGGTTAAAATGTATGAGTACAGAAGATGATTTTTTTAAAAAGTTTGTTCCTGTATATGAAAAATTATTGGATTATGGGTTTATATTAAACGAAAATTCATACATATATAATAAACTTTTTAAAAATAATGAGTTCAGAGCCGAAATTTCAATAACTTCAGACGGACAAATTTCGGGCACCGTATTTGATTTAGCAAATGACGAAGAATATATTCCGTTAAAATTAAAATATTCTGAAGGATCTTTTGTTGGAGAAGTAAGAACAGAATATGAAAATATTCTTACAGAAATACGTGACAACTGTTTTGTGGAAAAATATTTTTTAACCCCGCAAGCTAACAGATTAGCTGAATTAATATTTAAATCATACAATGACAAACCTGCTTTTATGTGGGATTCCTATCCGACATTTGGAGTTTTTAAAAATCCCAAAAACAATAAATGGTACGGATTAATTATGAATATAGATTTTAGTAAAATAGATAAACCTAAAAAAGGCGAAGTCGAAGTAATTAATATAAAACTTGATACAAAAGAAATAGAAAATTTATTAAAGCAAAAAGGATTCTATCCGGCATGGCATATGAATAAAAAATATTGGATAACAATTACATTAAATGAAACATTATCAGATGAAGAAATTATGAAATACGTAGAAAAAAGCCATCAATTCACTTTGAGCAAAAAGAAAAAATAGCATTATCCTTTCATATCTATTAAAATTTTTACTGTATTTTTAAGCAGACCACAGGACCATCTTATAATTAAGAATCCTCCTACTATACCTGAAAATGAATCCAAATAAATAAAATGGAAATATTTACCGACTAAAAGAGCAATTATTGCTAATATTGAAGTCAGAGCATCTGCCAAAATATGGTAGTATGCTGCTTTGAAGTTGTAATCTTCACATTTTCCGCAATGATGATCATGCCCGTGCACACACGAACTATGACAGTCATGGTGCTTATTTTCCATAATACAAATACATATAGCATTAACAAGTAATCCGATTATAGCTACAAAAATAGCTTCATTAAACATAATTTCAAGCGGATTAACAAGTCTTTCAAATGCCTCAAAAATAATCCACAAACCGGTCATTCCAAGAAAAATAGAACTTGTATATGCCGCAAGAGTCCCAATTTTGTTCGGACCAGACGGAAATCTTTCAGACTCTGAGTACTTTCTGATAAGAATATATGCAACATACGTCAAGCCTAAAGCTAAGACATGCGTACCCATATGATAACCATCTGCCAACAATGCCATTGAATTTGTAATGTAACCATAAGTTATTTCAATCAGCATCGCAACAAATGTAACTATTATAACAAATAGAGTTTTCTTTTCGTTTTCACTTGTAACTTCGTGCAAATGTCTCTTCTGTGCCATAACACGCCTCCAAGCCTCTTTTACAAATATATTATAGTATTTTGTCTGAATTTTTCAAGCTTTTTAAATAAATTACATAATATTTAGCTTATTATATTAAGAATTTTCCGTTTTCATATATTAAGCTGTCATCGGCATAAATTTTTCCGCCATTTTTCATGTTTTTAATCAAATCCCAATGCAAACCTGAAACATTTTTACCACCGGTTTCCGGATAAGATGCTCCAACTGCCATATGTATTGCTCCGCCAATTTTTTCATCGAACAAAATATTACCGGTTATATCTTGAATTTCTTCATTGGTACCTATTGCAATTTCACCGATACCTCTTGAACCTTCATCCATATCAAACATAGCGTTAAGGTAATCTTCACCTTTATCAGCTTTCGCTTTGACGACTTTCCCGTTTTCTATCCATAAATGAACACCGTGAGCTTCATTACCTCGATAGATTTGAGGAAAATCAAAATAAATTTCACCGTTAATTCCGGCTTCTACCGGAGATGTAAAAACTTCTCCGTCTGGATAATTATTTTTGCCGGAACAACTAATCCATTTTCTACCCTCTACATTAAATATAATATCTGTCCTATCACCTGTGATATGTAATTTTTTAATTCCATTCAAGTAATTTGCCCATTTTGTTTGTTTTTCATCCAATTCTTTCAATTTTGCTACAGGATCATCTAAATCTAAATAACACGATTTAAAAAGAAATTCAGAATATTCATCAAAGGACATTTTTGCTTCCTGCGCAAGAGCATGAGTCGGGACATCAGCAACTACCCAGCTGGCAGTACCTTCTGCAGAACGCTTCATAAGTCCCTCAGATAAAAATTTCGTAGCCTTACCTCGACGAGCTAATTTTTTTATATCAGCCTTTGCAAGATTTTTGGTATTCATAGGTGCACCAATTGAAATAAATTTATTAACCTTTTCATATTCAAGCTTTACGATATCATCAACAAAATCCAACTGCTCATCTGATGCATATTTTAAATATATATCGGAAAAATCTTCAAAAGATGTTCTTAAAATCGGATTTGCACCCAACTGAAGAACTCTTTTATAAACAGCTTTAACCAAATCCTTTGCATATATACTTGTTGCTCTAATCTGGACTAAATCACCTTTTTTTATTTCAGTAGAATAGTCAACCAAAACTCGCGCATATTTATCCCAAATAGTTTCCATAACAATCATCCTTTCCTCCGCGATTATAGCATATTATAATACGTTAGTAAATCGCAAAAAGGAATACTAAATAAATTTTTATTTTTCAAATATATTATTCTGCATTGCATAAAACGTCAATTCTGTCCTGTTTTTTGCACCAAACATTTCCATTATAAAAGATGCATAAGACTTTACAGTATGATAACTTATATACAATATCTTTGCAATTTCTAAATTGGAATAACCCAACGTTAATAATTTCAATACATTAATCTGAGTCTCACTTAGTATTGTTATGTCTATATCTTTTTTAAATTTTGTTTTTTCCGCATACAAATTTTCAATTTTAATTCTATAATCTGTTTTTTTCATATTTAAATATCCCATATTTATATTATGGAATGACATTTAATTTTGTAAAAGATTTTAATTAATAATATATCCGAGAGTAATAATTTGTTACAAAATTATTGCAAATAAAAACAACCTCCCGAATTATTGAGAGGTTGTTTAATTTATAAAATAAAAAACATTATCCTATAACAGGCGGATTAAACACCCTTGTGGCAAGTTCTTTATCCAAAGCCAGCAAGCCTTGAGAATCATTTCCGATAAGTTTTAATGTTGCCAAAACACCGCCAACACTTTCTTCTTCTTCAACTTGTTCTTTAATATACCAATTTAAAAAACCAAGAGCCGCCCTGTCTTTAACATCATCTGCAACATCTGCCAATTTATTAATCAATGCAGTAACATGCTCTTCATGTTTTAAAATATGCTCAAATACAGCAAGCGGAGACGCCCAATCTGTCTCCGGAGCATCTATTGCCTTTAAAATTACTCTGCCGCCACGAGCATTGACATAATCAAACATACCCATCGCATGTGCGTGCTCTTCTTGGATTTGTATATTCATCCAGTTTACAAATCCTTTTAAATTCAATGTTTCAAAATATGCCTTCATTGATAAATACAAATATTCAGAATACAATTCTGCATTTATTTGGTCATTAAATGCGTTTTCCATTTTTTCGCTAATCATAATTTCTCCTTTTCATATTAACTATAAAGCTCTTAGTATCGATTTTATATTATCATCCGTAATTTTTAACAGCGCAACAGTTCTTGCGGTATCATCAAATGCATTTAACTTTTTCAAAACTTCGGATGTTTTTAATATTAATGTCTGGTTATTACATCTCAAAAGGTCTTTAACCGATTCAATATCTTCCGCAAAATCCAATGCAGTATACACGAACAAACTACTCTCTTTTAATTCGTCTTTGAGAAGAGTCTTTGACTGTTTAATATTTACCCTTGCTAATAGTTTTTTGATATCTTTAATTTCGGCTTGAGTATTCTTATCCTCATCAAACATATATTCTTCATTTTCAGTTAAAGTATTAAATTTATCAACAGCATTCAACAATACAACTGCAGCCTTACTATCATTTGCCTTGGATAATAGAACTTCTACCGCCTCATATAGTTCAAAATTTACTACCTCGTACAATCCTAAAATTTCACCTAAACCATTTATAATATTGTTTATAACAAATAGTCCGTCTTCATATTTTTTATCAAGTAATTCGGGAAGACTAATAAGGTACGGAACATATCCTGCAATATTTTCCGACATTGTAGATTTTTTCATTGTATTAATAATAGGCTCTATAGCTTCGATATTACCATATAGAACTAAGAATTTAACTGCAGATAATTTTTCAAATTCATCCGAACTCGTTAACTTTGCAATAGCTTCTTCATAAGATTGTTTATCATTCAAAATACCTAAGGTTGCGGCACAATTTGCATTTAAACTTTCATTTGAAGTGTACGCATTTTCTCTCAACAAATCTAACGCTAATGAATCTTGAATATATGAAAAGAATTTTGCACAGTAACATTTTTCACTGTCTTTTCCATTTTCAAATAACTCAAGCATTTCGTCAGTTAAATCTTCATCTGCATATTTCGCCAAAACAGACACAATCGCATCATCATAAGATGGAGAATAGTATTTTAAAAACGGTAACAAATTACGATAATTATTTTCATTACAAGCATCATAAATTCTTTGAGCAACATTTGATTTTACAAAATCAAACAAAAAATCTTCCTGTTCAATAAGCTCTCTAAACAAATCCTCATCGCAATTGTTAATCATATCCGACGCAACTTGCTCATATTCTTTTTTATTTTTACCTGTAAGTTTTTTAAGTTTTTCGTTCATAATACATCTTTAGACTACAACATAAAGTCAAAATAAACAATAGTGACCTTTACAAAAATAGTATGTTTAGCTCAATTGACTTAATCTAAATAGAAAACAGTAATAACCTTATGCCCTTCTTCAGCATATTGAACAGCATTATGAAGAGTTTTACTTGTATGAGATAAGAAACAAATCAACTGATTACATTCATCAATAATCTCTCTGTTACATACTCTTGAAGCATCGGCCAACGTCATCATTGCTCGATCGGAATGCTCAACAATATTAGGAACACCTATTAACTGATCCTGTACATCACTCGGCTGCTGACCTATTGTTTGAGGCAAAATAACACGGAGTTTATCAGGATTAGCTTTCATCGCGCCACGAATAGCTGCGGCATTTGTACCAGAAGAACCACCTGATGTTATAATCGTATTACCCTGCATAACAAGAGCCATCGCAAGTGTTTCAATCATTTGTTGATGCGTAATAGGAAGATTACGACTGCCAATTATTGCAATTTTCTTAGCAGACTGCCTGATTGTAGCAAGTTCCTGCGCCAATTCATCGACAGTATGTGGAGAATCAGATTTAACAACATCTAAATCATCAATAGGAACCATAATTGACTGTTGATCATCTTGATTTTCATTATCAGCACTTAATGTAATATTAAATTTTTCTTCTGACATTTTTCCTACTTTCTCATTGCAATAATAATATTTTTCGATTATGCTGATTATAACACAAAACTTTAATTTTGGGAATAGGGTATATGGAAAATATATTGGAAAGTCTTAATACAGAACAGAAAGAAGCTGTTCAAACTACCAAAGGGCCTTTATTGATACTGGCAGGAGCCGGAAGCGGAAAGACAAAAGTCCTTACTTCCCGTATTGCATATCTAATCCAAAACGGCATACGTCCTAAAAGCATACTGGCCGTTACTTTTACAAATAAAGCCGCAAAAGAAATGAAAGTTCGTATCGGTAATATTGTTGGGGAAAATGTTATAAAATACATGTGGATTGGCACTTTTCACAGCATTTGCGGAAGAATTTTGAGAGAAAATATTGATAAGTATAATTTCCAATCCGGCAAAAAATTAGATAAAAATTTTACTATTTACGACGATAACGATACAAACGCTGTCATCAAACAAGCAATAAAAAAGCTCAATATTGATGATAAAATTTATCAGCCAAAACTCGTAAAAGCCGTAATTTCAAACGCTAAAAACAAAATGCAGGATGCATATACTTTTGCTACATATGCAAGAGATTTTAAATCACAAAAAATTGCTCAAATTTTTGAAGAATACGAAAACACGTTGAATAATAATAATGCAATTGATTTTGATGATATGCTCCTTCTAACCGTAAAACTTCTTGAACAAAATCCTGAAGTAAGAGAATACTATTATGAAAGATTTGAACATATATTAGTAGATGAGTATCAGGATACAAACCTTGCACAATACAAACTTGTTAATATGCTTTATACTAATATGAAATCTGAAATCCCGCCCAAACGTTCTTTGTGCGTCGTAGGAGATGTTGACCAGTCAATATACAGCTGGCGTGGTGCTGATTATACAATCATAATGAATTTCCAACGGGATTTTAGGAACGCAAAACTTATTAAACTGGAGCAAAATTATCGTTCAACCGCAAATATATTAAATGTAGCAAACGCCATTATTGAAAATAATACTGAACGTGTAGATAAAGTATTGTATTCAAACAAAGGTGAAGGGGAGCTTATAGACTACTTTGAAGCTCAAGATGAATCTGATGAAGCTAATTTCATCATAAGCAAAATTAAAAATGAAAGTTGTGGAAATTATAATCAATATGCAATTTTATACAGAACAAATTCTCAATCTCGTGCTTTAGAAGAAGCGTGCATGGCGTCAGGTATTCCATACAGAATATATGGAGGTTTAAAATTCTACGACCGTAAAGAAATTAAAGATATTATTGCGTATTTAAAATTGATTTATAATCCTGATGACTCTCAAAGTTTCAAACGTATTGTAAATGTACCTAAACGGGCAATAGGGGATACAACTATCAAACGTCTCCAAAATTTTGCAGATATGCAGGATATTAGTTTATTTGAAGCCGCAAAAAGAATTGAAGAAGATGACGAAATACCACCAAAAACAAGAGCGAAAATTTCAGATTTTGTTAACTTAATTTTAAAATTTAAAGAAACCCAAAACAACTATAATTTAAGAGAATTTGTAACTTTGGTTATAGAAAAAAGCGGATACCTGGCAGAATTACAGATGCAAAACACTCCGGAAAGTGAAGCAGATATTGAAAACTTACAGGAGTTTGTAAACGTTGCTGAAGAGTATGTTCCTGAAAACGATAATGATAAATTAGGAGATTTTTTGACACAAATTTCTTTAATTTCAGACATTGACAGTATGGATAATATTGCAAACAACGTTTCTCTAATGACACTTCATGCTGCAAAAGGTCTGGAATTTCCGGTTGTATTTTTGGCAGGAATGGATGAAGGTGTATTTCCGCATCAAAGAACCTTCAATGTACCATCCGAAATGGAAGAAGAACGACGTTTAATGTATGTCGGAGTTACCCGTGCGGAAGAGAAATTATACCTAACTTCCGCAAAACGCAGACAAATGTGGGGAGAATATAAATACTACAATCCATCCAGGTTTATAGAAGAAATTCCGCCTCAACTACTCAATCGCATCGGTTTTGAAAGCAGTTCTTCGGATTCTTCTACGTTTAGAGATGCCGTTTCAAAGGCTAAATCCTTTAAGACAGATTATAGCAGTTCTTCAGTACAATCTGATAATTTTGGATATGTAAAACCCACCTCCGGATTTGGAAAAGGGTTTGTTGCACCTCAAAAACGCAATACAACGACAGCTACAGTTAAACGTACTCCAATGCGAACAATTCTGGTCAAATCCAAAGAAAATAAGAAAAGAGACGAAGAAAAAGTAGAAGAATTCTTCAAAGATAATGCAATAAAAAGAATGCTTGAAGAAAAACGTAAAAATGATTTTCAAAAAGCTCAAGATGAAGCCGAAAGAGAACGTAAAATCTCAGGCTCTGACTTAATGATGGATGTTTTCAAAGAAGGTGACCGAGTTTTTCATGACAAATTAGGTATAGGTCATATTTTAGAAGTTATTCCGGTCGGAGAAAGTACTATGTATACCATAGACTTTGGGAAACAAGGTAAAAAAGCTATGGATGCCTCATATGCAAGATTAAAAAAATTCTAAAACAGATATAATAAAAAAGCAGGTTTTACACCTGCTTTTTATTATTATGATTCAACATATTCTCTTAAACGTTTACTTCTGTTCGGGTGGCGAAGTTTTCTTAACGCCTTTGCCTCAATTTGTCTGATACGTTCACGAGTAACACCAAACAATTGACCAACTTCTTCCAAGGTTCTTTGACGTCCGTCGTCCATACCGAAACGCAACCTTAGAACATCACGTTCTCTTGGAGATAAAGTACACAAAACTTCTGCAAGATCCTCTCTCAAAAGTTCTGATGCGACTGTCTTGATAGGAGCATCTGCTTCTTTATCTTCAATAAAATCACCTAATCTTGAATCTTCTTCTTTACCGATAGGTGTTTCAAGAGAAAGCGGTTCCTGAGCTATTTTAATAATTTCACGAAGTTTAGGAATAGAAACATTCATTTCTATAGCCAATTCATCTTCGGTTGGTTTTCTTGAAAGCTCTTGCGCCAATCTTCTTGTAACTTTTTTCAATTTATTAATTGTTTCAACCATATGAACCGGAATACGTATGGTTCTTGCCTGATCCGCAATTGATCTTGTAATTGCCTGTCTAATCCACCAAGTTGCATATGTAGAAAATTTAAATCCTCTTTCATGGTCAAATTTCTCAGCGGCACGGATTAAACCTAAATTACCTTCTTGAATCAAGTCTAAGAATAACATTCCGCGACCTACATATTTCTTTGCGATACTAACAACTAAACGTAAGTTAGCCTGAACTAACTTTCTCTTTGCAATAGCACCCGGAGTACCGCCTTCAAGAATTTTTCTGGCAAGTTCTATTTCTTCATTTGCAGAAAGCAGCTTAATTCTGCCGATTTCTCTTAAATATAATCTTACAGGATCATCAACAGCAATACCTTTAGGCATTTCTATATCTGACTCAGAATCTTCTTCATCATGTCCGCCCATCATATAGATGTCGTCCATGCTCATTTTACCTTCCATTTTTTCGGTAACAATGTCTTCGATATTGTCTGTACTGATATCCATATTCATGTAATTGACATCATTATCATCAACATCAAGATTTTCATCCTCGCCTATATCTGCCAAACTAAGGCCTTCATCATCCATTACACTTACTACCGAGGAGCCGGGTTGTCTTTTTTTTGTCATTAATTTTCTCCGATTTTTATATTATTATTTAATTTATCTCTGAGTTGCATCTGAATTTTCAGGGCTTCCGTATCATCTTCATCTGCATTTTTATATAAGTCTCGTATCTTCTCTTTTTCTTCTTCCCATCGGCATTTCTTAATTCTTCTGATATTTTCTTCTATCACACTCTGAAAATCCTCAGGGGAAAGATTCATAAACGTCTCAGCTATATTTGTTAAATCCGCCAAAAGCTTTTGCACTTCAGGGTTTTCAATATATGCTGTGTACAATTGTTCAATTAATTCCTTTACATTATTTACGGTACATATTAATTTGTCAATTGTAGATTTTACATTTATTAACGTTTCATTTGAAAAGTACGAGTTGTCAATCATTTCACTTATCTGATTAAAAGAAAAATGACTGTCGCTTACCAGAAAAACGCTCAATAAATTTTTTTGCGCTTTTTCTAAAATTGATACATTTTTTGTTACAATTTGTTTTATATCATTTTCGGAAGCAGGCTGCATACTACTTATATATGCCTGTTTGCGAATTTCATTAGCGAATGCCTTTTCATCAATATTTATTGCATCGGCAACCATTTTTGTATATTCTGCCCTTATAATTTCATTATTAATTTCTAACAAAACCGGAATAAAACTTTTTACATATTGCATTTTTTCTTGAGGAGTTTTGTATTCCTTTTTATGCTTTAGAAAATTATTTACCTGAAAATCAATCAACAACGGGGCATTTTGAACAATCTTTTTAAAACTTTCTGCTCCGACAGTCCTTATGTATTCATCCGGATCTTTTCCTTCCGGCGGAGAAACAACTCTAATTTCACAGGAATACCTGTCATCAGAAGTAGAAATATAGCTTTCATCAAACTGTTTGATGTTACCCAAACCTTCAAAAGCTTCTCGTATAATTTCAGCGCCCCTATTAGTGGCTTTTTGTCCTGCAGAATCCGTGTCAAAAGACAAATACATACGCCTTGACTTTGTATATCTGGATAACAACTTTATATGCTCGGATGTTAATGCTGTACCACAAACGCCCACAACATTTTCTACACCATGAGCTTGAGCTGAAATTACATCGAAATAACCTTCCATCAGAATAACGCTGTCTTCGGTTTTAATTGCATCTCTTGCTGTATACAAACCGTACAATAATTTACTCTTGTTGTATATCAATGAGTCTGCAGAATTCAAATACTTAGGGTTTTGTTCAGCAAGTAATGCCCTTGCCCCAAACGCTACATATTCTCCATTTTCATTTTGTATAGGTATAATAATTCTACCCCTAAATCTGTCAATACAACCTTTTCCGTCCTTTGCCGGCAAGACTAATCCGGCCTTTTCCAATACTTCGTCTGAAAAATCCTTTTTTAATAAATCATACAGAGACGTATATGATTTTGGGGCAACTCCTATAGTAAACTTATCTATAATTTCTCTTGAAATTGAACGTTTTGTCAAATAATCCGTTGCAGCCTTAATTTCTTCTGATTTATGATTTACCAATAAATCATGATAATATATTGCAGCTTTTTCACAGGCTTGCATCATCTGATTTTTTAAGTCTTTAGTCCCTTCGCTTTTATTATATGTTTTAGGCAATTCAATATTATATTTTTGTGCCAAATCCTTTATTACATCCATGAAATCCATATTTTTGGTTTTCATAATAAAAGATAAAGCATCTCCGCCTTCGCCACAACCAAAACATTTATATATACCTAATTGAGGATTAACCGAAAAAGAAGGGGTTTTTTCTTTATGAAATGGACACAAGCCCCAATAGTGTCCTCCATTTTTCTTCAATATAACTTGCTCAGACACTACTTCAACAATATCAAGCCTATTTTTTATTTCTGATATTACTTCTTCCAGAGTTCTTGCCATAATCCACCGTAACTACATGCTATCATCAATAAAAACCATTATCAAAAATTTTTACTCCTTAATTTGATTGATTTTTATTTAATAACATTTATAAAATAAGAATACCAAAAAAAAATATATATTAAAATTTTTAAAAAAATCGACAAATATATTTCAGCATGTATAATCATGGAGTAGGTTTCAATAGGTAAATAAAAATGATAATTAAATTGACTCACGCACACGTTATAGGCTCTGTTATGGCATATATATTCGGAGTTTTTTTAGTGCCCTTGGTTATAAGCTTTTCTAAAAAAGAAGGCTTGGTTGACTTACCTAATGAGAGAAAAATTCATAAAAAACCAATTTCCCGCATTGGCGGTGTCGCTATTTGGTTAAGTACAATGCTTACATTTTTATGCTTGGTTTTTATGAGCTATTATCCTACAGGCAGCTTACTTTCCGGAATATTGCTGGGAAGTTCGCTAATGTTTTTGTTAGGGTTAGTAGACGATATATATAACTTACCTGCAAAATTCAAGCTTGTAATTCAGTTGTCCATTGCAACAATTGTATATTTATTGGGAATACAAATCAGTTCAATACCATTTTTTGGAGGAATTGACTTAGGTTTTTGGTCATATCCTATCACAATATTATGGATAGTCGGAATTAGTAATGCTCTAAACTTCATTGACGGAGTCGATGGATTGGCAGGTTCTGTTACAACCATAAATTCTATTACGCTGGCAATTATAGCACTTGCTATGACACCTCCTAATTCAATTATTGCATTAATAGGATTTATACTTGCAGGTTCAATGTTGGCATTTTTAACATACAATTTCAATCCTGCAAAAATATTCATGGGAGATAGCGGAGCTTTATTTTCCGGATTTTTGCTTGCTACAATTTCCATAACAGGAGTAATGAAAGCCGCAACATTAGCAATATTACTTCCATTTATTGTACTTGCTGTTCCTATTGTAGATATCACTTACTCAAGCCTAAGAAGAATATATAAAGGACAATCACCTTTTGTGGCTGATGCAGAACATATTCATCATAAATTACTCCATGCCGGATTTTCACAGAAAAAAACTGTTGTAATTTTGACTTCTGTTGCAATTATTGCCGGAGCTTTTGCATCATTGTTCATGGGTGAAAATACTATAAAAGTCTATTTTGTAGTAATCGCTGCCGTTGTATTAGTTATGTTGTTGTTGAATTTCATAAAGGTATTGACAAAAAAATAATTTTGCGTTACAATGCCATGTGAATTTGATTACTCAGTTTTAAATTAATTAAGGATTTAGTGTTAATTATTTAAAATATTTAAGTGCAAGTTCACCCACATATATATTAAGTTAAGGTTTTCATTTGAAATTCTTAACACATGCTCTATGTAGGTAATTAAAGGAAACTTGTTAACTAAAGGTTTATGAACTATGACGAAAGTAAATGCAATTAAAACAAATGAAAATAGTCCGTATTCAGTATTCAATTCATTAGCTAAAGGCACCGCAATGGGTGCTGTAGCAGGATATGCGGCAAAAATATGGTTGCCTGTAGACAGTAAAGAAATTACTGCAGAAGACAGAATCCATTTTGATGTAATTAGGGAACAAGCAAAAAGAGGAAAAGCTATTCCTATACAAGCCATAAGAAATTTGGAAGAAAAAACCCCTGCTCAAGATGTATTCTTAAAAATGGTTGATAATCAGGCTAAACAAGAAAATGCAGAAAAAAGTGTTTTCAAAAGTATATATAACTATATTAAAAAAACAGATAAATTCGAAAAATCTGAAATTAAGTTTGATATTTCTGAAATGAGAAAAATCATTAGAGAAGCAAACCTTGATGATAAAGGCAAAGAAGAATTACGAAATATAATAGCACAAGTGAACAAAAAATCGGCAGAAATTGCAAAGAGACATATTAATGCTCAGAAAAAAGCTATTAAGATGAGTCGTCCAAGCATTGCATACATTACAATGGGTGCAGTTGCCGGTTTCTTTGGCGGATTAATACACAAGATTATTTCAGGTTAATAAACCTAAATAAGCAAATTAATAAATACGGATTGGAAAATTTCAATCCGTATTTTTTAAACAAAAATTTGCCAAAATTCAAACTATATGCTACTATTGTATAGTTACTAAAATATACTAACGGAATATTATGAAGAAAAAAGACCCTTACAAACAATATATAGAAATTACGTTGTCCATGCTCAACACAAAATGGACCCCCCTAATTATAAAAGAATTATTAACCGGCACAAAACGTTTTGGGGAATTGAAAGATAGTGTAGGAACAATTACACAAAAAGTTTTAACAACAAATTTAAGGACTATGGAAGAAAATGGGTTAGTAGAGAGAAAAGTTTATAAAGAGGTTCCCCCAAGAGTTGAATATACATTAACAAACATAGGATATACGTTAGCAGATGTACTGGATTCAATGGCTAATTGGGGAGAATTGTACAAAGAATTCAAAAAAATTCTTGCAAAACAAAATAAAAACAGTTAAATAAAAATTATACAAAATCTGCGGCAGAATTTGGATTCTTTATAACATCAATGACACTTAATCCTCTAAATTGAGCTATTTGTTTAATATTTTCTTTATTAATAGAATTTTCTTTTGCAAGAATTGCACCAACAATAGCTTCTAACTGAGACATAGGCATCATGTTCGCCGGCAAGCCAATTCTCCATTCAGAAGAAAGTACCTGTTGCAAAAACTTACAATCCGCAGGAGTTCTTTCTCTAAAACACGAATTCAAATGCAAACTTTGACGAGTCAAATACAATCCAAAACGAGAAACAGGAATTCCCATATCATTCAAATTTTTAAAATACTCACTACCACGATTTGCATATCGTTGAGTCCAATTATTTTGATTTGGCATATTTGGATTTGATGAGACAAGCTGATATGGTTTTGACAGAACTCTCCATTTACCCTCAAGCATAGTTCTATCCCAAGGCAGAGACACGCATATTTCTGAATTTTTTAACGAAGAAAAGTTATCAAAAAAGAATATAATGTCATTCATTTTATATAACTTATCAACCAAAATTATGTCACCGTTTTCTTCCATAACAGCAACCCCAGAGTCCAAACTTGAACCGGAACTTAATGATAATCCTATGTAATATTTCATAATAAATTTATTCCATTAATTTAGTCATAATTTGCGGGCCGTCATCTGTAGCAACAACCGTATGTTCAAAGTGAGCAGAAGGCTTCTTATCAATTGTACTAACTGTCCATTCATCGTCTGCGACAACTACTTCGTCCACGCCCATATTTAACATAGGCTCAATTGCAATTGCATACCCCGATTTTATAAGAGTCTTATCTCCAACTCTATAATTATACAGGAATGGTTCTTCATGCATAACATGTCCTACACCATGTCCGCCATACTGTCTGACAATTCCGTAACCATATTTTAAAGCAACATCCTCAACAGCACCGGAAATATCATCCAACACATTCCCAGGACGCATTTGCTCAATACCGGCGTATAACGACTCTTCCGTAGCTTTCATTAGTCTTTTTATGTCATCACTGACATTTCCGACAGCATATGACCATGCACTATCACCTACAAGTCCTCGGTATGTAGCCCCAACATCTATTGCGATAATATCACCGTCTTTAAGAATTTCTTTTTCAGACGGAATTCCGTGGACAACTTTTTCATTTATTGATGTACAAATACTTGCAGGAAATCCGCTATAACCAAGAAATGTAGGAATAGCCCTGTTTTCTTTAATAACTTTCATTGCTTCATTATCAAGCTCTTTAGTACTGATTCCGGGCTCAACTATTTGTTTCATTCGTTGATGAACAAGAGCAACAATATGCCCCGCATGCCTCATCAATTTAATTTCTTCTCTTGATTTTCTGTTAATCATTTACTACCTTCAACAATCTTTCCCATACTTCATCTATACTGCCGTTCGCATCGATAGTTTTCAAAACGCCAAGATTTTTGTAATAATCAATTAGCGGTGCAGTTTCATGAAAATATGTATCAAATCTTTCTTTTGCAATTTCTCTTGTATCATCTTTTCTCTGAGTAAGAGGTGCCCCGCATTTATCACAAATCCCCTCAACTTTTGGAGCTTTAAATGCCAAGTTATATATCTCACCGCATTTCGGGCAAGAACGACGATTTACAATTCTTTCCACAAGGATTTCAGTATCTATATCAAAATATATTGCACGAAAATCAACCTTTTCATCTCCATTAATTTCCGCATTCATTTTAGTTAAAGCATCAGCCTGCTCAAGACTTCTCGGATAACCATCCAAAATATAACCTTTTTTGCAATCATCTTGAGATAATCTGTTTTTAATAATTTTGGCAACTAATTGAACTGGTACAAGATGCCCCTCATCAATGTACAATTTTGCCTCTTTTCCTGCGTCGGAACCGGCCTTAATTTCAGCTCTCAGAAGAGAACCTGTGTCGATATGCGGAAAATTTAAGTATTCTGCTAATTTGGTTGTTTGAGTACCCTTTCCGCAAGCTGGCGGTCCGAGAAAAATAAGTTCTTTTTTCATAATTAAAACTTTCTCCCCTAATGTATTTCTCTGTTTTTATAATACATCAAGGCAAAAACATTTTCAAATGTTAAATGTTTGGTTAATTATATTAATAACCATATGTGAATTGGCAAATTCATGATATAATATGAGATTGCCTAAACCGCACTTGCTCTGCAACTTTTCATATTTGAAGAGACTAGCATTATTTCATATACTTATCGAAACAATATATCAATCGTTACTATTCTTCATCAGAAGCTGAAGCATCAAACATATTTGTTTGCTCAACATTTTCATTGGCTTCCGCATCAGCCTTCATATTATCTTTTATTATTGTTTCATCGCTATCAGGGTTTACAATTTTATTTACCGAAACAACTGTATCACCCTCTACAAGATTTTGAGCTCTTACGCCTGTTGCAGGACGTCCTTGACGAGAAATAGAACCTGCATTCAATCTTGTAACAACTCCATTTGCAGTAACCATCATTATATCATCAGTATCTTTTACAATTGTCAATGCAACTAATCTTGAAGTTGATGATTTAAACTTGGTCGCAATTAGTCCTAATCCGCTTCTGTTTTGACTTCTAAATTCAGATAGTTTTGTACGTTTGCCAAATCCGTCAGAAGTTACTACAAGCAAATCTGCATCATAATCACGAGGAACAATATCACAACCGATAATTTCATCCCCGCTTCTCAATTTCATAGCAGTAACACCTCTTGCACTTCTACCTAACGGTCTTAAGTCTTGAATTGGGAATCTGATAGCCATACCGCAAGACGTACCGATTATAATCTCATCTCTTGAGGTTGCAAGTTTAACCCAATTTAAGCTATCACCTTCTTCAAGTCCTATAGCAATAATTCCGTTCCTTCTGATATTAGAGAAGTTATCCAATTCAATTCTCTTAATATAACCCTTCTTAGTCAACATAATCAAGTTCAATTCGTGAGAGAACTGACTTACCGGAACAACAGCCGTAATCGTTTCGTCCTGTTCTATCGGAAGAACATTTACTATCGGTAAACCTTTAGCCTGACGACCACCTTCAGGGAAATCATATACATTCAAACTGTATACAGTACCTTTAGAAGAGAAGAATAATACTTTATCATGCATCATTGCGGTGAAGAAATGTTGAATATCGTCATCCTCTTTTGTTTTGATACCTGATTTACCTCTTGTTGCACGATTTTGACGTTCAAATGTATCAAGAGAAATTCTCTTCAAATATCCCTGATGTGTAATAAATACTGCCATAGGAGTATTTGGCGTCAAATCTTCTATTGTAACTTCGCCCTGTTCAGGAACAATTTGAGTCTTTCTATCATCGCCATATTTTTCTTTATCTTCAAGAAGTTCTGTTTTAATTATATTAAGGATTTTTTGACGACTTGCAAGAATATCTTCGTATTCAGCAATCTTCTTCAACAATTCGTCATATTCAGCTTTGACTTTATCCTGTTCTAATCCCGTCAATCTTCTTAATTGCATTTCTAAAATAGCATTAGCTTGATCAACATCAAGACCAAATCTGCTCATCAATCCATCACGAGCATCATCTGTAGTTTTTGATTTTTTAATTAATTCAATAACTTCATCAATAGAACCCAAAGCAATAATCAAACCTGCCAAGATATGTGCACGGATTTTTGCTTTTTTCAAGAAGAAAATTGTCCTTCTTGTAACAATTTCAACTCTGTGTTCAACAAATTCGCTTAATACCTCATACAAATTCATCAATCTTGGTTGTCTACCGCACAAAGCAAGCATGTTTACGCCAAAAGTTGTTGAAAGCTGAGTAAATTTAAACAGATTATTCTTTACAACATCAGGTTTTGCATCACGTTTAAGTTCAATTACGATACGCATACCTTCCCTGTCGGATTCATCACGAATATCAGATATTCCGTTAATTCTTTGCTCCTTAACCAGCTCTGCAATTTTTTCAATAAGCAGTGACTTGTTAACCTGATAAGGGATTTCTGTGATAACAATAGCCGTACGAGCTTGACGGCCTGCACCACCTGCTATTTCCTCAAATCCGGCAACAGCCTGCATTTTTATAGAGCCGCGACCTGTTTCGTAAGCCTGTTTAATATCATTCAATCCAACAATTGTAGCAGCAGTCGGGAAGTCAGGACCTTTTATATATTCCATTAATTCAGGCACCGTAATATTTGGATTATCAATCAATGCAATAGTACCATCCACTATCTCAGACAAATTGTGAGGCGGAATGTTTGTTGCCATACCAACAGCAATACCGGAGCATCCGTTCAATAGCAACATAGGAAGTCTCACAGGTAAAACCGTAGGTTCTTGCAGTGAACCGTCAAAATTCGGTTCAAATTCAACTGTTTCGCAATCAATATCAGCTAACATGGATTGAGTAATTTTATGCATACGAGCCTCTGTATAACGCATTGCAGCAGCACCGTCACCATCAACAGAACCAAAGTTTCCGTGACCGTCAACAACCAAATATCTGGTATTAAAGTCTTGAGCCAAACGAACTAACGCTTCATATACAGAACTGTCACCATGTGGGTGATATTTACCAAGAACTTCACCGACTATACGGGCACATTTCCTAAACGGTTTATCAGGAGTCATTCCCAATTCATTCATTGCATACAAAATACGTCTGTGAACAGGTTTTAAGCCGTCACGAACATCAGGTAATGCACGTCCTACAATTACGCTCATCGCATAATCGATGTAACAACGTTTCATCTCTTCTCTTATATTAACATCAACGATTTTCCCATCGCCAAATATATTCTGCTGACTCAATTCTCATCCTCCATGTCCGGTATAATATAGTTATATCATAGCATAAACATTAGATTTTGGAAAGTTTTTACATAAAATTTACAATTAGCACATATCATTTTTGCACAACATATATGTTTGAGATATAATTCTATAGAACATAATTTATGTAAATATAGCGGAATAAACAGAAAGAGGAAATTAAATTATGCTAGGCGGAAATGAAATCAGAGAGTTATATTTAAACTATTTTAAGGAAAAACATCAGCATACAGTTGTAGAAAGCTCCAGTCTTGTACCGGATAATCCGACAGTACTTCTTACAACTGCAGGAATGTTGCAATTTTTACCTATATTTTTAGGAATACAACCCTGTCCTTATGAACCCGCCAGAGCTACTTCTTGTCAAAAATGTGCAAGAGCGGGCGGTAAAGATTCCGACATCGAAAATGTAGGAAGAACTCCTCGCCATCATACTTTCTTTGAAATGCTCGGAAATTTCTCTTTCGGCGATTACTATAAAAAGGAAATTATTCCGTGGGCGTGGGAATTTGTAACAGAAGTTTTAAAACTAGATAAAGACAGATTGTGGATTACAATATACGAAACAGATGATGAAGCTTTTGATATCTGGAGAAGCGTAGGAGTTCCGGCAGAAAGAATTAAACGCAAAGGCAAAAAAGATAATTTTTGGGGACCTCCGGGGGCATCAGGTTCTTGTGGTCCTTGCTCTGAAATCCATTACGATTTAGGAAAAGAATATTCATGCGGTCATCCAAACTGTGGTATCGACACGTGCGAATGCGACAGATGGGTAGAAATTTGGAATTTGGTATTTACAGAACTTTATCAAGATGAAGAAGGTAATCAATCACCTTTGGACAGCAAAAATGTTGATACAGGTATGGGATTAGAACGTATTACAATGGTTTGCCAAGGTGTTGCATCAACTTTTGAAACAGACTTGCTTAAACCTATTATGGATAAAGTTTCCGAAATGAGCGGTATTCCGTATAAAAAATCCGAAAAAACGGATGTTTCTTTGCGTATAATAACAGACCACGCAAGATGCGTAACTTTCTTAATTTCTGATGGTGTAATTCCGGGAAATGAAGGCAGAAGCTATGTATTAAGAATGATTTTACGTCGTGCATTAAGACACGGTAAGATTCTCGGAATGGATTTACCATTCTTGTATAAACTTGTTGATGTAGTTGTTGACAATTACGGCAAGGCTTATCCTGAATTAGTCAAAAACAAACAGAAAGTTATAGATACCATTAAAAAAGAAGAAGAAAGATTTGGGCAAACTCTTGACAGAGGATACAAACTCTTAAACGAATTCATTGAAAGCAAAAAGGACATTGACGGGGAAAGTGCTTTCAAATTATATGATACATTCGGATTTCCACTTGAATTAACAAAAGAGATTGCCCAAGAAAACGGCTTAAATGTAGATGAGTCAGGATATAAAGCTGCAATGCAAGAGCAAAAAGACAGAGCAAAAGCAGCTACTGCAAAGATTTCTGTTACAGGTGATATGAAATATGCAAAAGTGGAACAGGAAGTCGGTTCTACTGAATTCATTGGATATGAAAAAAATCAATGCGATGATGCAAAAATCCTTGCAACAATTGAGGGTGAAGGGTATGTTGATGTAGTATTGAACAAAACTCCTTTCTACGCTGAATGCGGCGGACAAGTGGGCGATAGCGGTTATATTGAAAACGATAACCTAAAACTTGAAGTTCTTACAACTTTTAAGGTAAATGAATTATACGTTCACAGATGTTCGATTCTTAACGGGGATATTACAATAGGTGACACCGTAAAAGCATATATTGATATTCCTCGCAGAGAAGAAATTCGTGTTCATCATACATCTGCGCACTTGTTGCAGGCTGCATTAATAAATGTTGTAGGTGATGAAGTTAAACAGGCAGGTTCATATGTTGATGAAGAACGTATGAGATTTGACTTCACTTTCTCAAGAGCAATGACGCCTGAAGAAATTAAGAAAACTGAAGATTTGATGAATAAGTGGATAGGTGAAGGTTACAAGATTGATACAAAGGTTATGAGTATCGAAGAAGCTAAACTAACAGGCGCAACCGCATTGTTTGGTGAAAAATACGGCGACAGCGTAAGGGTTGTATCTATTGAAAAAGACGGCAACTCAATTT